>Ga0075428_100000109_pt1 | contig 69948 bp, 60 predicted proteins | sample RhiMetdeltSRZDD2_FD_75291 | JGI IMG/M metagenome (GOLD analysis project Ga0075428, IMG submission 75291) | Populus rhizosphere microbial communities from Tennessee, USA - Rhizosphere MetaG P. deltoides SRZDD2 | ecosystem: Host-associated > Plants > Roots > Rhizosphere > Soil | place: USA... | reverse complement strand
ACCGAGAACGCGGCGAAGGCCGGCGTCGCCGACAAGGCGCGGTTCCGGGTGATGGATCTGTTCGACGCGGATCTCTCGCCCGCGACCGTGGTGACGTTCTACCTGCTGCCCGATTTCAACGCCAAGCTGCTGCCGCGCCTGCTGAAGCTCAAGCCCGGCACGCGCATCGTGTCGCACGATGGCGGCATCGGCGACTGGCCCTCCGACGAGAAGCTCGAGATGCGCGCGCCCGAGAAGCCGGTCGGCGTGGGCGGGGTGTCGACGGTCGAGCTCTGGATCGTGCCGGCCGACGCGGCCGGCACCTGGAGCGCCGACATTCCGGGCCACGGCGAGCGCTGGCGCTGGCGCATCAAGCAGAAGTACCAGATGCTCGACATCGAGACCTCGGCGCAGGGGCGCGACCTGCTGGTGCGCAACTCGCGGCTGCGCGGCGAGGAGCTGAAGATCGTGGTCACCGGCCTGGTCAACGGCCGCGCCTGGCATCACTACTTCGTCGGCACGCTCAAAGGCGACCGGATCGACGGCGAAGTCACGGTTTCGGACGGTAACGGTAGAAAGGTATTCCCTTGGACGGCCGCGAGAACGAGCAGGTAAAGCCAAAGCAATTACTGTCAGTGACCGACGGCGTCTTCCTCACCGTCGGGATGATCCTCGGCGCGCTCATCTTCAAGGCGCCTTCGACGGTGGCCGGGGCCACCTCGAGCACGTGGATGTTCCTCTTCGCCTGGCTCCTCGGCGGCCTCGCTTCGCTGTGCGGGGCGCTGGTGTACGCCGAGCTCGCGTCGCGCTACCCGGAAACCGGCGGCGAGTACGCGTTCCTCCGTGGCGGCTGGGGTTCCGGGGTGGCGTTCGTGTTCGGCTGGGCGCGCATGACCGTGATCCAGACCGGCGCCATCGCTGCGGTGGGCTTCGTGTTCGGCGACTACGCTTCCGAGATCCTGCGGCTGGGAGACAAGAGCTCGGCGATCTGGTGCGCGCTCGCCGTGGTGGTGCTGACGGCATTGAACCTCGCCGGCACGCTGCAGGCGAAGGGCACGCAGAAGGCGATGGAGACGGTCCTGATCGCGGGCCTCGTGCTCTTCTCGATTGCGGCGATCGCGATCGGCGGCACGCCGAAGCCGGCGAGCGGCGGCGGCTCCCTGGGCGCGTTCGGCTTCGCCATGATCTTCGTGCTCCTCGCGTACGGCGGATGGAACGAGGCCGCCTACCTCGCGGGCGAGGTGCGCGACGGCCGGCGCAGCATGACGCGGATCCTGGTGTGGGGGGTGATCGCGGTCACCGCGCTGTACCTGCTGGTCAACGTGGCATACCTCGCGGTGCTCGGCCTGGGCGGGGTGCGCGAGTCGAAGGCCGTGGCGGCCGACGTGATGCGCGCCATCGCGGGCGAGCGCGGCGCGGTCGTGATCGCGCTGATCGTGTGCGTCTCGGTGATCACGACGATGAACGCCGCCATCTTCACCGGCGCGCGCACCACGTACGCGCTCGGGCGCGATTTCCCGGTGCTTGCGAAGCTCGGAACCTGGCGCGAGTCGGGCAGCACGCCGGCCAACGCGATCCTCCTGCAGGGCGCGATCACGCTCGCGCTCGTGGCCGCGGGCGCGGTCACCCCCGACGGCTTCCAGGCCATGGTGGCCTACACCGCGCCGGTGTTCTGGACCTTCTTCCTGCTCACCGGCCTGACGATCTTCGTTTTCCGGCGCAGGCAAGGGCCCGCGCCGTTCCGCGTGCCGCTGTACCCGATCGTCCCGCTCGCCTTTAGCCTGATGTGCCTCTACATGCTCTACTCGAGCATCGACTACGTGCGCAACCCGGAGTACGGGCCGAAGTTCGGCGCCGCCGTGCTCGCGGGCATCGTCGTGATGCTCGCAGGCGTGCCCCTGTACTTCCTCGCAAGAGGCAAGAAGTCGTAGCGGGCGATGACGCTTACTGAGCTGCGCTATGTCGTCGCGGTGGCGCGCGAGCGCCATTTCGGCCGCGCAGCCGAGGCCTGCTTCGTGTCGCAGCCGACGCTCTCGGTGGCGGTGAAGAAGCTCGAGGAGGAGCTCGACCTCACGCTGTTCGAGCGCGGGCCGGGCGAGGTCACGGTCACGCCCGCCGGGCAGCGCATCGTCGAGCAGGCGCAGCGCGTGCTGGAGGAGGCGAGCCGCATCAAGGAGATCGCCGCCGCGGGGCGCGATCCGCTCGCCGGGCCGCTGCGCCTCGGCGCGATCTACACCATCGGGCCGTATCTGCTGCCGAAGCTGATTCCGATCCTGCGCAAGGCCGCGCCGGCGATGCAGCTCCACATCCAGGAAAACTTCACCCACCGGCTCGCCGAGGCGCTGAAGCGCGGCGAGGTCGACGTGATACTCGTCGCGCTGCCCTTCGCCGAGCCCGGGGTGGAGACGCGCGCGGTCTACGACGAGCCGTTCTTCGTGGCGGTGCCCAAGGGCCATCCGTGGGAGAACCGCAAGCGCGTGACCTCGGACGAGCTTACCCGGGAGAGCCTGCTGCTCCTCGGCGAAGGCCACTGCTTCCGCGACCAGGTGCTCGAGATCTGCCATACCGTGCGGGCGAAGGAGAGGAGCCCGCTCGCCAAGACGGTGGAAGGCGGCTCGCTCGAGACCATCCGCCAGATGGTCGCGGGCGGTGTCGGTGTCACCGTTCTTCCTGCCACTTCCGTTTCCGGGGCCGCGACGCCCGGGGATCTCATTCGCGTGCTTCCTTTCGCGAAGCCCGCCCCGATGCGCCGCGTCGGCATGGCGTGGCGGAAGAGCTTCCCGCGGCCCGAGGCGATCGAGGCACTGCGGAAGGCGATCCTCGCCTGCAACCTGCCGCAGGTCGAGAAGCTCTGATTTTTGTTTTTGCGCCTGGCCGTCGGGCCGGGCCCGACAAAGTAGGCTGGTCGGCGCATCGCGTCAGGGTACACGGCACGGAGCTTGCAGCCTATTGTCAGCTTCCTGCCGCCATGAACGCTCCCGAACTGAAGATCGTGTCCCGCGTGCGCGAGGGTTTGCCCTATCCGCGCGGCGCCAGCTGGGACGGCAAAGGGGTCAACTTTGCCGTCTATTCCGCCCACGCTACCAAGGTTGAGCTCTGCCTTTTCGATTCTTCCGGAAGAGAAACGGAAAGAATCGAATTGCCGGAGTACCGCGACGAGACGTTCCACGGGTACGTGCCCGAGATCAGGCCCGGCCAGATCTACGGCTACCGCGTCCACGGACCGTACGCGCCGGAGGAAGGCCATCGCTTCAATCCGAACAAGCTGGTGCTCGACCCGTACGCGCGCGCGCACATCGGCGAGCTGAAATGGGACCCGGCGGTTTTCGCATACAAGGTCGGCGACCCGCAGGCCGATCTCTCGTTCGACGAGCGCGACAGCGCGCCCTTCATGCCGAAGTGCGTTGTGGTCGATCCGGATTTCCACTGGCACAAGGAGCGGGTGTGGCGCCCGGTGCCGTGGGACCGGACCATCATCTACGAGACGCACGTGCGCGGCTTCACCAAGCTCCACCCCAAGGTTCCCGAGCACCAGCGCGGCACCTTCTGCGGGCTCGCCAACGAGCACGTGGTGCAGTACGTCAAGTCGCTCGGCATCACGACCGTCGAGCTGTTGCCGGTGCACACGTTCATCAACGACAGCTTCCTCCTGGAACGCGGCCTGACGAACTACTGGGGCTATAACTCGATCGGCTTCTTCGCGCCGGATCCGCGCTATGCCGCCGACCCGGCCAAGACGCTGCAAGAATTCAAGGAGATGGTCGCGCGTTTCCACGATGCGGGCCTGGAAGTGGTCATTGACGTCGTCTTCAACCACACCGCCGAAGGCAACGAGCTCGGCCCGACCTTGTCCTTCAAGGGGATCGACAACGCTTCCTATTACCGGCTCATGCCGGACAAGAAGCGCTATTACATCAACGACACCGGCACCGGCAACACGCTGAATCTGTCGCACCCGGCGGCGATCCAGCTGGTGGCGGACAGCCTGCGCTACTGGGCCGAGGACATGCACGTCGACGGCTTCCGCTTCGACCTGGGGACCATCCTCGCGCGCGAGCCGGGCGGCTTCGACACGCACAACGGTTTCATGAAGGTGGTGATGCAGGATCCGCTGCTCGCCAAGGTGAAGATGATCGCCGAGCCGTGGGACTGCGGTCCCGGCGGCTATCAGGTCGGGGGCTTCCCGCCGGGATGGGCGGAGTGGAATGACAAGTTCCGCGACACCGTGCGGGACTACTGGCGCGGCGAAGCCCCGCCGAAGGCGCTGGCGCCGCGGCTGTGCGGATCGCCCGGCGAGTTCCGCCGGCGCGGGCGCCAGCCCTGGGCAAGCGTGAATTTCATTACCGCCCACGACGGCTTCACCCTCAACGACCTCGTGAGCTACAACGACAAGCACAACGAGGCGAACGGCGAGGAGAACCGCGACGGCCATTCGCACAACCGCTCGTGGAACCACGGCGCCGAGGGACCCGACGTGGACGAGCCGGTGCGCGCGCTGCGCAAGCGCCAGATGAAGAACCTGCTCGCCACGCTGCTGCTTTCGCAGGGCACGCCGATGCTGCTCGCCGGCGACGAGTTCGGCCGCAGCCAGCAGGGCAACAACAACGCCTACTGCCAGGATAACGAGATCTCGTGGGTGCACTGGAACCACGACGACCGCGAGCAGCGCCTCATCAATTTCGTGCGCAAGCTCACCGGTCTGCGCGAGAAGTACCCGATCCTGCGCCGCGCGCGCTGGCTGACCGGCGAGTACAACGAGGAGCTCGAGGTCAAGGACGTCACCTGGATCAACACCGCCGGCGAGGAGATGCGCCAGGACCAGTGGGACGATCCCCATACGCGCGTCTTCGGCATGCTGCTCGACGGCCGCGCGCAGGAGACCGGCATCCGCCGGCGGGGCGAGCTCGCGACGCTGCTCATCATCTTCAATCCCTGGCAGGACATGGTGAAGTTCAAGCTCCCCGCCTCGACCGGCGGCAGCGCCTGGACGCTGCGCGCGGACACCAACTTCCCCGACGCGGTCGAAGAGCCGCAGTTCGCCATCGGCCACGAGTACGAGGTGACGGCGCGCTCGCTGCTTCTTTTCCAGCTCACCTGAAGTGAAGAACGGCGCCGCGTCCGCAATCGGGTTGCTGATCGCGGCTGGGGTGCTCTACCTCGCGCGCGACGTGCTGATTCCCTTCGCGCTCGCGATCCTGCTCGCCTTCCTGCTCGCGCCGGCGGCGCGCCGCCTTGAGCGCTTCAAGCTCGGCCGGGTGCTCTCGACGGTCATCGTCGTGGTGCTCGGCTTTTCGCTGATCGGCGCGGTGGGGTACGTCGCGGGAACGCAGGCCGTCTCGCTAACCGCGAAGCTCCCGGAGTACCGCAAGAACATCACCGCCAAGATTCGCGACCTCAAAAAGCCGGGCGATGGCAAGATCGCGCAGGCGCAGAGGGCGCTCAAGGACCTGGAGAAGCAGGCCGATCCCACGCCGCGGCCGCCGCTGCAGGTCACGCCGACGCCGCAATCGACGTACGCGCAGCTGATCGAGTTCGTCACGCCGTTCGCCAAGCCGCTCGGGACGGCGCTCGCGGTGATCGTGTTCACGATCCTGATGCTGCTGCACCGGGAAAGCATGCGCGAGAAGCTGATCGGCCTGATCGGCCCGCGGCGGATCAACGTCGCCACCCAGGCGCTGGACGAAGCCTCCTACCGGGTGAGCCGCTACCTCTTCATGCAGCTCGTCGTGAACGCCTCTTTCGGCATCCCGTTCGGCATCGCGCTCTATTTCATCGGCATCCCGAACGCGGCGCTGTGGGGACTGCTCGCCACCTTGCTGCGCTTCATTCCATACGCCGGCGTGTGGATCGCGGTGGCGATGCCGCTCGTGCTCGCGTTCGCGATCTCCGACGGCTGGTCGCAGGTCGCGTGGGTGGCGGGGGTGTTCCTCACCCTGGAGCTCCTTCTCATCAACATCGTCGAGCCGCTGGTGTACGGCCGCAGCGCGGGGCTCTCGCCGATCGCCATCATCCTGGCGGCGCTGTTCTGGACCCTGCTGTGGGGGCCGATCGGCCTGCTGCTTGCGACCCCGCTCACCGTGTGCGTCGCGGTGCTGGGCCGCTACATGCCCGAGCTCGGCTACCTGAACGTGATCCTCGGCGTCGAGCCGGTGCTCTCGCCGCCGGCGCGCTTCTACCAGCGCCTGCTCGCCATGGACGAGGACGAGGCCGAGGACCTGGCCGAAGACTTCGCCAACGAGAAGGGGCTGCTCGCGCTCTATGACGAAATGGTGATTCCGGCGCTCGCGCTCGCCGAGCAGGACCGCCATGCGCACACGCTGGAAGAGCAGCGCGAGCGCTTCATCTTCGACACCGTCCGTGGACTGGTCGAATACCTGGAAGACCGCCGAAAGAAGGAAGGCGAACCTGCGGACGAGGTCGAGGCGAAGCCGAAGAACGTGGTGCACCGGCCCGCGCCGCCGGTGTGCATCCTTGCCGCGCGCGACGAGGCCGATCAAGTCGCCGCCGTGGTGCTCGCGCGCATGCTCGAGGCGCCCGAGTTCAATCCTCAGGTGACCCCCTATCCGCGCCCCGCCGAGACCCTGGAGCAAATCGAAGCGAAGGCGTGCAAGGTGGTGTGCATCTCGGCCGTTCCCCCTCACGCCGCGGCCCAGGCCGGGCAGCTTTGCAAGCGGCTCAAGCAGCGCATCCCCGAGCTCAAGGTCATGGTTGCCCTGTGGGCGGCGGAGGGCTCGGACAAGCTCGAGTCTCGCCTGCGCGACGCCGGCGTCGATGTCGTGGTCACGCGGCTCGGCGACGCCGTCGAGCAGCTGCGCCAGCTCACCGCCCCGCTCGCCCTCGCCGCGCAGAATCCGGGACAGCACCCGATTCCCCGCCGCAGGGCGAGGTCAGAGCCCTAGCTCGAATGAAGACCCGGCTGCCCTTGGTTGCGCTCGCCACGGCCGGGGTAACCCTCGCGGCGGCGATCGTCGCCCTGAATTTCACTCATCGGGAGAAGCGAATCGGGCAGCGAATCCGGCGCCTCTACTCCGCCGCCGATCCGGACTTCGGGCGCGCGATGGGCGTACTGCTCGGACCCGCAATCGTCGGCGGCAACCGCGTGGAGGTGCTGTTGAATGGCGACCGCATCTTCCCCGCCATGCTCGCCGCCATCCAGGACGCGCGCACGAGCATCAACTTCGAGAGCTTCATCTACTGGTCCGGCGCGGTCGGCAGGCAGTTCGCCGACGCGCTCGCCGAGCGTTCGCGCGCCGGCGTGAAGGTGCACGTGCTGCTCGACTGGGTCGGCAGCAACAAGATGGATCCGGCGCAGCTCGACGAGATGGCGCGCGCCGGCATCGAGGTGCGGAGGTTCCACCAGCTCCACTGGTACAACCTGGGACGAATGAACAACCGCACCCACCGCAAGGTGCTGGTGGTGGACGGCCGGGTGGGCTTCACGGGCGGCGTAGGCATCGCCGACCAGTGGGCCGGCGATGCGCTGGACCCGGATCACTGGCGCGACACGCATTTCCGGGCCGAAGGACCGGTGGTCGCGCAGATGCAGGCGGTGTTTCTCGACAACTGGATCAAGGCCACCGGCGCGGTCCTCCACGGCCCCGACTACTTCCCCGCCCTGAAACGGGCGGGCCCGAGCCCGGCACAGATGTTCAGCAGCTCGCGCTCGGGCGGCAGCGAGAGCATGCAGCTCATGTACCTGCTCGCGATCACGGCGGCGCAGCGCTCGATTCACCTGTCGACAGCGTACTTCGTGCCCGACCGGCTGACGCTGCGGACGCTTGCCGATGCCTTGAGGCGCGGGGTGAAGGTGCAGATCATCGTGCCGGGAGAGCACGCGGACGCCGAATCCGTGCGGCGGGCATCGCGCGCCCGCTGGGGCCCCCTGCTCGCGGCCGGCGCCGAGATCTACGAGTATCTGCCGACGATGTATCACTGCAAAGTGATGATCGTCGACTCGCTCCTGGTGTCGGTGGGCTCGACCAACTTCGACAACCGCTCCTTCCAGTTGAACGACGAGGCGAACCTGAATGTCTACGATGCCGGGTTCGCCGAGCGGCAGGTCGGAATCTTCCAGGACGACCTGGCGCGCTCGCGCCGCGTCAGCCTGCGGGAATGGAAGAACCGGCCGCGCTCCGAGAAGGTCTGGGAGCATGCGGCCTCCCTGCTCGGATCCCAGATGTAGCCGGTCCGGCTACAATCGCGCGCAGGGACCTCATGTCGAGCATCAATCGACTGCACGATGCAGTCAAGGGCGGCGATCTTCCAGCGCTCGCGACTCTCCTCGCCGTCGACCCAAAGCTCTCCAACGCGCGCAGCGAAACCGATCCGAGGGGTACCTACCCGCTGCACGTCGCCGCCGAATTCGGGCAGGCGGAAGCCGCGAAGCTGTTGCTCGAGCACGGCGCCGACGTTTCGCTCCTCGACTCGGAGAACAATGCGATCGCCTTGTCCTGGGCCGCGTTCTTCGGCCGCCCGGCCGTGACAAAGGTGCTCATCGAAGCGGGATCCGCCCGCGAGCAGCGCAACAAGCACGGCCTCACGCCGCTCGACTGCGCGAGCGGCGGCGCGCAGGGGCAGTGGCAGCGCTTTTCCAACGCAACGCTGGAGGACTGGCGCCGGTGCGTCGAGCTGCTTCGCGCCTGATTCTCGCGCAATGAGATGAAGCTCGCCGCCCAGATCGCCGCCGCGCTGGTCGCGGCCCTTCACGTGTACTTCCTGGTGCTGGAGATGTTCCTCTGGACGCGGCCGTTCGGGCGCCGCACCTTCGGGCTGACGCCCGAGTTCGCCGCGGCCTCGAAGTCGCTGGCGGCGAACCAGGGCCTCTACAACGGCTTCCTCGCCGCCGGCATCGCCTGGGGCCTGTGGCTCGGCGACGCCGGCCGCGGGATGACGCTCTTCTTCCTCGCGTGCGTGGTGGTCGCGGGCGTGTTCGGTGCCGCCACCGTCAGCCGGAAGATCCTCGTGGTGCAGGCGCTTCCCGGCGCCATCGCCTTAGTGCTCGTCTGGCTCGCGACCTAGCCGGGCCTGCGAAAGAAGCTTGTCGCGGGCGCTTGGCTTTCTGTACAGTGGCCCGTCCACCAGGAGGAGGCGAAGTCTCATGAAAATGACATTCAGGTCGCTCACCGCTATTGCTGCGTGCGGTCTGCTCGTTCCACTTGCCGCGCAAGCGCAGGACAAAGTCATCCGCGTCGGCGTGCTGATGCCGATCTCGGGCCCGGGCTCGTACTTCGGCGTGATGGGGAAGGAGGGCATCGACCTCGCGCTCGAGCAGGTGGCGAAGACCGACCTCAAGGGCTACAAGCTGCAGGTGCAGTACGAGGACTCGGCGTGCAGCCCGCTGCAGGCCACCAACACCGTGAAGCGCGTGCTCGACCAGCTCAAGCCGCACATCGTGATCGGCGAAGAGTGCTCCGACGCCTCGCTCGCGATCGCGCCGATCCTCGAGCAGGCGAAGGTGGTGCAGCTGAACGCCGGCTCGGTGACCATGAAGCTCACCGAGTCGGGCTACAAGTACGTGTTCCGCATCTTCCCGAACGCCGAGCAGCAGAGCGCGCCGCTCGTCAAGGTGGCGCGCGGACACCTGAAGGCGCAGACGGCGGTGATCCTCTACGAGAAGACCAACGCCGGCAACGACAACGCCGAGGGCTTCGAGAAGCCGTTCGTAGCCGCGGGCGGCAAGGTGCTGGCGAAGATCGACTTCGGCCGCGACGTGAACGATTTCACCGCGATCGCGACGCGCATCGCCTCGCTCGGCAAGGTCGACGTGCTGCCGACCTTCGCGCTCGAGGGCCAGCAGGTGCGCCTCTCCCAGGCGCTCGCGCAGGCCAAGGTGGTGAAGGGCGGAGGCGGGCAGGGCGTGCAGATGGGCTCGATCTGGCTGCCGTGGGGCTACGACCAGAAGGCGGGCCAGGCGGCGGTGGGCTACGTGCGCATCGTGCAGTTCGACCCGACCGAGAAGCGCAAGATCGTGCAGGACTTCATCAAGGCCTTCCAGGCGAAGTACGGCGCCGACAAGACCCCCACGCACATCAACGCCCACGCCTACGACACGATCCTGCTGGTCGCCGAGGCGGTGCGCCGCGGCGCCAAGGACTCGGAGACCATCCGCGAGCAGTTCACCAAGTTCAAGGACGTCGAGGTCACCACCGGCAAGATCAGCTTCGACCCGAAGGGCCAGAACTCCGACCTCTCGGTGGTGCACTTCGTCGAGACGCAGAAGGACCTGTCGTGGAAGGGGCTGAGCTGGCAATAACAGCGCCGCGACTCGTCGTTCCCGCGAAGGCGGGAACCCCGTTTCGAAAGAAATTGGATCCCCGCTTTCGCGGGGAAGACATCTTAAGAGCTTCTTTAGGGTTCTAGCGCCCCACTCCCGTGACGGACCTCCTGGCGCTCGTCGTTCAGCAGTCCGTCAACGGGGTCTACCTCGGCTGCCTCTACGTGATGGTGGCGCTGGGGCTCACCCTGATCTACGGGGTGCTGAACCAGATCAACTTCGCCCACGCCGACTTCGTTACCGTCGGCGCCTTTACTGCCTTCTTCACCGCGACCCGCTTCGCCACCAAGGCGCTCGGCATTCCCGACACCGGCGCCTATCTTCTTTCCTTGTTTTCAGCCCTGGGGGCCGGGGCGCTCCTGGGCTGGCTCGTGAGCGCCGCGGTGTTCGCGCCGCTCCGCCGCCGCGGCGCCGACGAGCTGCGGCCGCTCATCGCCACCATCGGCGTGTCGGTGCTGCTCGAGAACGGCCAGCTCGCGCTCTTCGGCCCGATCCCCTACCAGTTCGACTCGCCGCTCGCGCGCGAGACGATCCGCCTCGGGCCGATCTTCTTCAGCGGGCAGAGCGCGCTGGTGGTCGCAGTATCGGTGGCCGCGATCGCCGCGCTCTATGCCTTCATGCGCTTCACCTTCATGGGCAAGGCGCTGCGCGCCGTGGCGCAGGACCGCGAGACCGCGGGCCTGATGGGCATCAACGAGAACCTGGTGATCGCGCTCACCATCGTGATCGCCTCGGCCCTCGCCGGCGTGGCGGGCGCGATGCTCGGCCCGGTGGTCGTGCTCACGCCCTTCACCGGCGCCTCGCTCATCGTCAAGGCCTTCGCCATCGTCATCATCGGCGGCTTCGGCAACATGCAAGGCACCATCATCGCCGGGCTCCTCGTCGGCATCATCGAGGCCTTCACCGTCCAGTACCTCGGCTCCGGCCTCATCGACCTCGTCGTGTTCGCGATGCTGCTCCTGATGCTCGTCGTGCGGCCCACCGGCCTCATCGCCGAGCACAAGGAAGAAAACGTTTGACTAGCTTCTTCACGGGGAAAAAGGGCGTTGCCTTCCTGATCGCCCTGATCCTCATCGCCGCTGCCCCGTGGCTGCTGAGCACAAGCTACTGGCGGGGAATCCTGGTGCTCTGCGCGATGAACGTCCTCCTCGCGCTGTCGCTCAACCTCGTGCTCGGTTACACCGGCCAGTTGAACCTCGGCCAATCGGCGTTCTTCGGCATCGGCGCCTACGTCTCGACCATCCTCATCAAGACCTACGGCTGGAACTTCTGGCTTGCCGCGCTCGCCGCGGTCGGCGCCGCCGGCCTCGTCGGCGTGGCGCTCGCCGCCTTCGCGGTGCGGCTGCGCGGCCACTACCTCGCCATCGCCTCGCTCGGCTTCGCGGTGATCACCTACCAGGTGCTGGTCAACTGGGAGAGCGTGACGCAGGGCGTGCGCGGCATCTACGGCATCCTGCCGCCGGTGCCGAACGCGGTGGCGCTGTTCTACCTCGTCGCCGGCATCGGCCTCCTCGTCTACTTCCTGCTCGACAACCTGGTGCGCTCCCCGGTCGGCGACACGCTGCGCGCGATCCGCGAGGACGAGGTGTCGGCGGCCGCGCTCGGCGTCCACGCCGCCGTCTGGAAGGCCTTCGCCTTCGGCCTCGGCGCCGCAATCGCCGGCCTCGCCGGCTGCTTCTACCCCGGCTTCGTCGGCACGCTGGTGCCCGACGCCTTCGGCATCGTCGAATCCTTCACCATGATGGCGATGGTGATCGTCGGCGGCATGGGCACCATGATCGGCCCCGTGATCGGCGCCGTCGTGCTCACTTTCCTGCCCGAGCTGCTGCGCGGCTTCGGCGAGCTGCGCCTCATGATCTATGGCGTCGCGCTCACGCTGGTGGTGCTGTTCATGCCGGGCGGTATCGTCCAGGCCTGGCTTTCCTTCCATCACCGGAGGCGAGCCTGAGCCTCCTCAGCGCCGAAAAGCTGCACAAGAGCTTCGGCGGCGTGCGTGCCGTGTACGACGTCTCGGTGGAGGTCCCCGCGGGCACGATCTTCGCCCTGATCGGCCCGAACGGCGCCGGCAAGTCGACCCTGCTGAACCTGCTTTCCGGCGTCTACCAGCCCGATTCGGGTTCTCTTTTTCTTCATGAACGAAGCCTCATCGGGCTGCCAGCCTACGAGCGGACGCGGCTCGGCATTGCCCGCACCTTTCAGAAAATCCGCCTGTTCAAGCAGCTCACCCTGCTCGAGAACGTGCTCGCCGGCTTCCACATCCACCAGGACGTGCCGCTCTGGAAGTGCTTCCTTCCCAGCTCGAGCACCCGCTTTCGGGCCGACGCGCTCGAGCTTCTGTCCTTCGTGGGCCTGGCGAATCGGGCGAACGACCGCGCCGGAGTGCTTTCCTATGGCCAGCAGCGCATGCTCGAGATTGCCCGCGCGCTCGCCACGCGGCCGAGGCTCTTCATGCTCGACGAGCCCGCCGCCGGCCTCAACGCCGCGGAGGTTGAGTTTCTTCTCAAAAGACTACAAAACATCAATCAACGAAATGTGACCGTCCTCGTCGTCGAGCACAACATGGACCTGGTGATGAACGTGGCGCAACGCGTGTTCGTCATGGACCACGGCGTGCGCATCTTCGAGGGCACGCCGCGCGAAGTGCAGGCGAACCCGCGCGTGATCGAGGCCTACCTCGGCGGTGCCTTTGCTTCTTAAAGTAGAGGAGCTGGAACTTGCATACGGCGAAGTCGCCGCCGTGCGCGACGTGTCCTTCGAAGTCGCCGAAGGCGAGATCGTCACCCTGATCGGCGCCAACGGCGCCGGCAAGAGCACCACCCTGCGCGGCGTTGCAGGGTCGATGCGTTCCAGAAAGGGAAAGATTCTTTTTGATGGAGTCGACGTTACGCGCCTTCCAGCCCACGCTCGCACCGCGGCCGGCATCGCCCTCGTGCCCGAGGGCCGGCGCGTGTTTCCGGCACTCACCGTGCGCGAGAACCTCGAGATGGGCGGCTTCAAATATCGCAGGGACCGAAAAAAAGTGAACTGGCTCATCGAGCGCGCCATGGCAAGCTTCCCGCGCCTTCGCGAACGCGCCACCCAGCCTGCCGGCACACTCTCGGGCGGCGAGCAGCAGATGCTCGCCCTCTCCCGCGCCCTCATGTCCGAGCCGCGCCTCCTCTGCATGGACGAGCCCTCGCTCGGCCTCGCGCCCATCGTGGTACAGGAAATCTTCCGTAGCATCCGCTCGGTGAACGCCGCCGGCACCAGCATCCTCCTCGTCGAGCAGAATGCCCGCTACGCCCTCGAGACCGCGAGCCGCGGCTACGTCCTGCAGACCGGCGCCATCATCGCGAGCGGCGCCTGCGACGACCTCAAGCGCGACGAGCGCGTGAAGGAAGCCTATTTAGGGAGAAAATAATTCGGGGTCAGAGCCCGAATTCGCCCACTACCTCATGAACGACCACTACTCCCTCAAAGGCAGGGCCGCGATCATCAGCGGCGCCGGCGGCGGCATCGGCCGCGCCATCTCGATCACCTTCGCCGAGGCCGGCGCCAAGGTCGCCTGCCTCGACATCAAACTCAAGAACGCCGAGGAGACCGCTCGGCTCGCCGGACAGGACGCCCTCGCGATCGGGTGCGACGTCTCCTCCGAATCCGACACCAAGGGAGCCGTCGAGCGCGCCGCCAGGGCCTTCGGCCGCCTCGACATCCTCGTGAACGGCGCCGCCATGACCGACCCCACCGCGACCGTCCTCGACCTCGACCTCGCCGCGTGGAACAAGGTCTTCGCCACCAACGTCGGCGGCGCCTTTCTCCTGAGCCGCTGGACCATCCCGCACATGATCACCGCCGGCGGCGGCTCCATCATCCACATCGCCTCCCAGCTCGGCACCGTCGGCACCCCCGGCCGCGTCGCCTACTGCTCCACCAAGGGCGCGCTTCTCACCATGGCCAAGGCCATGGCCGCCGACCACGCCGCCCAGAACATCCGCGTCAACACCCTCTCGCCTGGCGCCGTCGAGACCGAGCGCATGCTGCGCTTCGGCTCGATGGAAAAAGCTCGCGAGGTGCTCGGCTCCAAGCACCTCATGAAGCGCCTGGGCCATCCTCAGGAAATCGCCCAGGCCGCGCTCTTCCTCGCCTCCGACGCTTCGAGCTTCATGACCGGCTCGGACCTGCGAGTGGACGGTGGCTATAACGCCATCTAGGCCGGGACCTTTCCGCGAACGCACCAGGCGCGCGCCTTGAGCGTGAATGCGCGGTCCGGGCGATCGCCGAGCAAGCGCTTTTGCAACCGCGCCTCGAGCTGGCGGCGGCGCTCGTCGGTGATCGAGACGACGTAGGCGCCGCCCGGGCCGGCGCCTTTCAGGAACGGCGTCCAGTAGTCGGCGAATGAGGCGTAGGTTTGCTCGATGGTCAGGCCGCGCTCCTGCACCTCCGTGAGCCCGGCCTTGCGCCACAGTGCGCCCAACTGGCCCTCGCGGGAGAGCTTCATGTGGCGCTCATCCTTGGGCTCCATCGCTGGATCGAGCGCGACCACCTCGTCCCAGAAGAACCGGAGCATCTCCATGCCGGCGTTGTAGTCCCACACGCAGGCGCTGACCACGCCGCCGGGTCGGGTCACCCGGCGCATCTCGCCGATCGCCTTTTGGTGGTCCGGGACGAAATTCATCACGAGCAGAGACATGGTCTGGTCGAACGAGGCGCCCTTGTGCTGCAGCGCCTGGGCATCGCCCACCTCGAAGCGCACGCGGTCTGATTCGGAGCGGGTCCTTGCGTACGCGATGAAGGCCTCGGAGGGATCGATGCCGACGATCTCGCTGGAGGGGACCGCCGCCGCAAGCGTGGAGGCGACCGACCCGGTGCCCGTCCCCACATCGAGAATCCGTTCGCCGTCGCGGATGCCGGCAAAGGAGATGTATGCCGGCGCGAGCAGGCGGCTCCACCGCCCCATGAATCGCTCGTAGCCCTCGCTCGTGGTGAACATCTTTACCTCCGCCTCCGTCCTGTCCATGGCGGGGCTTAGTTTGAGTCATCCAGGAATCGGAATAAATGGTGCATCGCGCACTAAACTACTTCAAAGAACGGAGTAATCGATGGACAAGCTGCGCGCCATGGTGGTGTCACCGTGACAGCTCGAGAGGTTACTATCCGAACGTGAAGCAATATCCGACCGGCTGGGAGCGCGTCACGCCGGTTCCGCCGCCTGCGAAATGAAACGCCGCGCCCTGGCGTTTGGAGCACTGCTGCTGTTGTCGGCATGCGGCTCGACGCCGCTCTACGGACCCGGCGTGCTCGTCTTGCCCGGAACCGGCAAGAGCTTCGACCAGTTCCGTTCCGACGAGCACGACTGCCGCGGCTACGCACAAGCGCAGCTCAACGACCAGGAAGAGGATACGGCCGGGCCGCTGCAGCGACGTTACGACCGCGCCTTCTTGCAATGCATGTACGCGAAGGGTCACAAGATTCCGGTCGGCAGCCCCTATTCGGATTCCACCGGGTCGGCACCGTCGGCGGGAGTCACCGCGCCACCACCGCCGCCACCGTCGGGACCGCCGCCCGCGGAAGCCCCGCCCGACTATCGGGCGAAGTGATATTCCGCTTCGCGCGTGACGACCTTGTAGTCGCAACCTTCGTCGAAGAGCTCGACCCAGTCCTCGAGCCGGTTATCGTTGCCTACCGCCTCACGCTCACGGCGCGACGATCTGCACCGTTACGGCATCGTTGCTGACCAGGCCGTTGGTCAGATAGCCTTTCGTCGACACGGTATAGGTCTGGCCGACCGTCAGCCCGCTGGTATCGATACTCCACGCATAGGGTGCGTCCGGCAGCGAGCTCTGCAGGACCCCGTTTACATAGAACTCCACCCGGTTGATGCTCACCCATGCCGAGCATTCGCTGCGCACGCTAATGCGCTGGCCTTGCGCCACCCTGTGCGGCCCCGCGTACACCGTGTCGGCGCCGCTCTGGCGATAGCGCGAGGTGCCGAGCTCCACGCTGCAGGTGTGCGGCGTAAGCAGGACGTCGCGCGTGGTGACGACGACGTTGCCGCTCACATCGGTCGCGTACACGGCCATGGTGTGCCGCCCGAGGTCGGCGATGCCGCTCGGCGTCCACGTGAACGCGTAAGGCGCCACGATGGTTCCCGCCTTGAAGACGCCATCGAGATAGAAATCGATCTGCTTGACCTGCCGGCCGTCATTGACGCTCGCCGTGAACGTGATCTTCTCGTCGTAGAGGACCACCGGGCCGGGCATCAGGTCCACCGACAGGACGGGTTGCGTAACGTTGACGGTGCGCGAGATGCTCGACTCGCCGGCGGGCGACGTGAACTTGCCGGTCGCCTCGACGACGCGCGTACCCACCGCGAGCCTGCTCGTATCCAGCGTGGCGGTATAGCTGGAAGACGGATCGCTGCTCTGAGTGATCCCGTCGACGGAGAACTGGATCTCCGCGACGTTCTTCGACCCGCTGCACAGGCCTTGCAGCATCAGCAGACTTCCTTGCGGCACGGACTGCGGATTGGCGTAGATCTCGCAGGGGGTACCGAGCACCGTTACAGCCCGGGTTTCGGTCAGCGTGCCCGATCCGCTCGTCGCCTCCACCTTGAGCGTGTAGTTGCCGGGATTTTCCGTGGCGGTGACCCAGGAGAACGTGAACGGCGCGGCCGTCACCGACGCCTTGAGCACATTGTTGATGTAGAAATTCACCGAGCTCAGGCCGACACCGGCGCTCACCGTCACGTCCAGGTGCTCGCCCGTGGCCGTGCTCACGGTTCCGTTCTGCGGGCTGACCATAACGTTGAGCTCTGGATTCGTGCCGTTGCTCACCGTCACGGTCACCGCGGAGGACGTCACGATATTGCCGGCGACATCGCGCCCGACCGCCGTCAACGTATGCGAGCCGTTTGTCGCGGTGGTCGTATCCCAGCTGATGGAGTAGGGCGAGGTCGTGTCTTCGGCCTGGAGCGCCGCCCCGTCGAGCTGGAACTGCACCCCCACCACCCCGTTCGCGTCGGTCGCGGTGGCGTTGACCGGGACAGTGCCGGATACCGCGGCACTGCTCGCCGGCGCGCTGATCGCTACGGCAGGCCCAGTGACGTCGACGGCGACGCTCAGGGCACCGGAGGCAGCAGAGGTGGTGGTGCCATTCGTCGCTTTAGCGGTGATGCTGCGCGTGCCCTCGGGGAGCGCCGTCGTCACCGTGATGCTGTAGGCGCCGTTCGTGACCGTCCCGCTGCCGACCTGGACGCCGTCGCTGTAGATATTGACCGTCGTGCCGGCGGTAGCCGTGCCGGTGAACCTGGGCAGGGTCACCCTGGTGATGTTGTCCGTGTTCGAAGTCCCGCTGTCCGTCGCTGCGTCGAGATCCGGAGTGCTCGGCGGCGTGAGGATGGGTCCGCCGTTACTGACAACCACCGAAACCGCGCTCGAGGTTACGCTGTTGCCCGCGGCGTCCCGCGCCGTGGCCGTCAACGAGTAAGTACCGTCGGCGACGGTGGTCGTGTCCCACGACGTCGAGTAAGGCGACGACGTGTCCTCGGCGTTCAGGACATTGCCGTTCAGCTTGAATTGCACGCCGAAAACGCCCGTGGCGTCCGTGGTCGCGCTGATCGTCACCGGTCCCGATACGGTGCTTCCATTCGTCGGCGCGGTGATGGTCGCCGAAGCGGGCGCCTGCGTATCGACCGTCACCGTCAGAGGCTGGGACTGCGCGGCGCCGACTTTCGCGGTGATGATGTGAGAGCCGTCCGCGAGCACGGACGTCGTGATGGAATACGTGCCGTCGGCGGCTGCCGTCCCGCTTCCGACGACCGTCGCGCCGTCGAGGATCTGCACCATGCTCCCCGCCGAAGCGGAGCCGGCGAACGTGAGCGTATTTGCGTTCGTGACGTTGTCCGTGTTCGACGCCCCGCTATCGGAGGCGTCGACAAGGTCGGGCGCCGCAATTCCCGCCGCTGCGAGCCCGAACAGCATGTCGCCGGCGGTGGATTCATGTGCACCGCGGTCGGGCTTCGCGCCCTGGAAGCCATCGCTGAAGTTCGCAATGGGGAAACCGTCGCGATATCCCGAGGTGTTCGTGTTCGGCTGGAGCCGGTACTTGCCGGTCCATACGGCAAGCGGTCCGTTGCCGCTTGCGTATTGCGCCAAAGAGCCAATCTTCCAGTTCTGCTCGGTCACCCCGAAGTGCGCCGCGTCGGTGTTGGCCATGTCGTAATCGAAGCTGTTGTTTCCGCCCGCCCCGACGTTGATGGTCGTGTGCCAGTTCTTCCAACCCTCCAGGATATTGTTGAGGCTGACGGTGTTCGTAACGCCGACGGTGCCGTTGTCCGTGTCGGCGTTCGAGATCCCGTAATCCATGCCCAGCGGGCAGTGTATTGGGTTCGAGGTAGTGCAATCCCCTGCGGTGAAATGCGGATTGGGGTATTGCAGGGCAGTGTTGTGGTAGATGTAGCGCCGGCCGCCGCCGAAGATGGAGTCCGAGCCGGCCTTGAAAAAGCCCAGCCGGTCGTTCTCTTGACCCCACGGATTGTTATAGCGCGAGCGGCTGCGGTTGTAGACGTTGCGGAACAGATAGAGCGGCCCGAGAGTCACGGATGTAGACGCAGGCCCGGTGGCCGTGTAATCGAAGTAGTTCCCCCACACCCGCACGTTCATCCCGCCGCCCTCCGCCTCGAGGCCGTCGTCCATGCCATGCATGATGATGTTCTGGTAGATGTCGGTGTCGGGGCCGGGGCTGCCGACGTTGTCGAAGTTGGTTCCTCCCAGGACCGCCACGTCCTCGAAGAAGCGAAGGTAGTCGGGCGCATCGGTGTAGTCGCCGTCGCTGCCGTCGGCCTTGTTCTTCGTCGAGTAGAACTCGTTGTAGCGAATGACGTGGTTGCCGCCGGTCGGATACATCAGAATGCCGGTCGGGCCGGTCGGGTGCCCGAACTCCCAGCTGTTCGAGCCATACAGCGGGTGGTGAATCTTGGAGCGCTGCACGGTCACCCGGCTCGTCGGCGCCGAGCCGTAGGCGTGGGCGTCGGGCTGGATGGCGATGCCGGCTTCTCCTTCCACGACACCTCGAAGGCCGGTTGCGCCGGTCGGGTTGGTTTCCGGGTCAAGGATCTGGACCCTGGGCGCGGTCGTCGGGTCGGCCCACTTCTGTGCCCAATCCGAAAGATTCACATCTTCGATCACGATGTCGTGATGGCCGGGGTCGATCCACATCGACGCCTCGCCGCCGCCGATGCAGCGCAGGCCGCGCACGATCACGTAATCGGCCGAGATCACGACGCAGAAGTCGGCTGCGTTGTTGAAGGGAACGCCGTTCTGATCGACCTGCAGAGGCTTGCCGACGGCGTTCTTGCCCGTGAAGTCGTAGAGCCGGTAGCCGCTCGCCGTTCCGGATTGGTTGATGAGCAGAATATGTCTTCTCGCGTTGCCGCTTCTCGAACCGCCGGCCGGAAACGTGGAGGTCGTGAAGGTGGTCTTCGTACCAGACCAGGTCTCGCTGTCCGCTCTGACGCCGATCGGGAACGTCTCGGACCACGTCGTCGGCCGGATTTCGGCAACCCACTGCGTTGGCTGGGGGGCGGGCTGCGGCAAGCCGAACTGCACGATGTACTGAGTGCCGGGTTCGAGCTGGACGACGCTGCCCCGCGCTTCCCGCGGTCTGCCGGCGAGCGCGCGACCGTCGTACCACATGTCGTGGCCGTCCTTCCAGGCGCTGTCCGCAAGCTTGGCGTAGCGAATCTTCACGTCCGTGGGAACGAGCGTGCTGTTTCCAGGCGCGTGAGGCGTCCAATACAACCCGATGGAGTGAAACGTCGTTACGGCCGTGCCTTCTATGGTGAGACCGGCGCCCGGGGGCAGCGCAGCGGCGATCGGCGCGATCAAGCAGAGAGCCAGGCCGAGAACGTTTCGAATAAGGGCGGAATTGATCGTGCTCACGATGGCATCCTTTCCGATGGCTCGTCCGGGCTACGGTCCAACGATCTCGACAACGAGCGAATCGTCGAAAGTCGCGGTGCCGACATAGGCTCGCGTCATCAGCGTGTACGTGGAGCCGGGCGTTAGGCCGCTGGTGTCGAAAGTCCATGTGTACGGCGCGCTGGTATCGGTGGCCTGGAGCACGCCGTCCCGATAGAACTCGACCTTGGTGACGGCGGAGGAGCCGCTGCAGACGCCCTGCACGGGTACGCGTCGTCCGAGCGGCAGGCGCTGCGGCAGCAGATACACCGCGTCGTTGCTCTTCGCGGCGTAGACGTTGGTCGCGAGGACGAGGCCGCAGACGTTCGGCGTGACGAACAGCTCGCGCGTCGCGCTCAGCGGGTTGTTGTTGATGTCGGTCGCCTGGACAAGAAGGGTATGGCGGCCGAGGCCGGCGGCGCCCGGCGTCCACGACAGGTTGAAGCTTCCGGTTACATCCGAGGCGATGACCCCGTCGCGGTAGTCGCCGTCGATGAAGAAGTCGACCTGCTTGAGCTGGCGGTTGTCGAACGCCTTCGCACCCAGCGTCAGCGTTTCGCCCGTCTTCACCACCGGTCCCGGGGCGAAGGTGATCGATACAGTCGACTGCGTGACCGTTACGCTCTTCGTCGCATCGACCTGGCCGGAGGGCGCGAACTTGCCGCGGGCGACGATGCTGCGTGCGCCGGACGCCAGCCCGCTGGTGTCGACCGTCCACGTATACGGCGCCTGGGTATCGGTGCCGAGCAGCACGCCGTCGACGTAGAACTCGACTTCGGTCACCGTCTTGTTCGGGCTGCAGACGGCCTGGACGAAGAGCGGCCGGCCCTGCTCGATCGAGGTTGCGTCGGTATCGACAGCGCAGCTCGCGCTCATGACCGTGACGCTGCGCGATTCGGCGGCGAGGTTGCTCGTCGTATCGGTCGCCTCGACGCGAATGACATGATTGCCGGCGTCGGCAAGCGCGGTGGTCCAGGTCCACTGGAAGGGCGCCGTGGTGTCGGTGTTGCGCAGCACGCCGTCGACGTAGAAGCGGACCGAGCCGAGCGCGCGGCCGTCGGCGGCCTCGGCGCTGATGTTGAAGACGTCGCCCGCGCTGCCGTCTACGATGAGGCCCGGGCCGACGGAGACGAAGAGCTCGTAGTTCGCCGGCCTGGAAATTCCGTCACCGACCTGGACAAGGCGCGAGTCGGTCGCCTGGCGACCATCGGCTGCGGTGATGGTCAGCGTTGCCGTGTAGGTTCCGTTCGCTGCATAGACGTGGCTCTGCGGCGTGCCGCCCGTTCCGGCGGGCGTGCCGTCGCCGAAGTCGATGCTGTAGCTGGCAATGGACGCTGCGGGTCGGGACCCGCTTGGATCCAGCGTTACCGTGAGCGGCGCCGCTCCGTTCGAAGGCGAGCGAACGAGTCTTGCGGCTAAAGCGGTGCTGCCGTATTCCGCCGGCAGCGTTCCCGACTGGTGGGCGCCGACGTCGGCGGGGAAGGTGGGCGGGCGCTTGTCGTTGAAATTCGGGATATCGACCGCGCCGCGGTAGCCGAGGCTGTTCGACGCGAGCGCGAAGTTGCCGGTCCAGCCGTTCGAGGCCGAGGGTAGCGAGAACGCGGAGGAGTAGATCGGCGTCCCCTGCATGCCGCGCGCCTCAGCGTTGGCTGCGCCGAGACCCGCCGGATTCAACGCACCGTTGTAGAGGTCGTAATTGGCGGTGATGGTCTGCTGCTGTGCCGCCGTAAGGTTCGGCTCGTCGATCGACATGAACCAGGAGCCGGTGAGCCAGATGTTCCAGATGTTGTTCTGGCTCACGAAGTTGTACATCGCCACGCCGCCGTTCATCCGGATGCCGAAGCCGGCGCCCGAAGGCAGGGTCTCGCCGGGGAGCGGCGGCGGCTGCAGCACGGTGTTGTGGAAGTAGTACGCGCGTCCGCCGTTCAGGCTGCTCGAGCCGGCGCCGCCGCGCGCGAACCACATGCGGCCTTCGGCGTCCGGATCGGTCGGGTACTTCATGCCGGCGAACTGATTGGTGACGTTGCGCCACACATAGAGCGGGCCGACCGAGGTGCTCGCGTTGTCGATGCCCGCGGCGACCTTGTCCATGTAGTTGCCCCAGACTCGGACGTTGCGGTTCGCGCCGACGGCGAGGAGGGCGTCGTCGGTGATGTGCGACAGCCTGTTGCCGTAGATGTCGGAGTCCGCCCAAGGGAAGCCCTTGGCGCCGGCGATCCCGGACGTAGCGGCGCTCTCCATCGGCTCGCCGTAGATGCCGTTCGCGTAGTAATTGCCTCCGTCGGTGGAGTAGATGTCGTTGTAGCGGATGACGTGGTTCGTGCCGCAGGTCAGGAAGGTGATGCCGACGGCGCCGAACGGCCGGCTGCTGCCGAGGCCCCACATCGATGCCGCGTAGCGCGGGTCGTGCATCCTGTTCCGCTGGATGACGACCTGGTTCACACGGTTGGCGTCATTCGTCTCGTTGTAGTAGGCGCAGCTCACCGCGCCCTCGCGGAACGGGTCGGTCGCCGTGCCGCCGCCCCAGCCGGACATTTCGTTGTCCTCGATGACGATGTGGTCGCTCGGCGCGGTGACGCCGTTCGTCAAGCGCACCGGCGCCCGCTGGCAGTTCTTGAGCACTAGGCCGCGCACGATGAAGTAGCGCACGCCCTGAGTGACGTCGACGCAAGGCTGGTTGGTGGCGAAGCCGGTCTGGTCGATGACGTTGTTCGGCGCAGTCGCGGTGAGCAGGGTGTAGCTCCCCGCCGTGGGCGCGTTCGGCACTTTGATGGTCTGGAGGTTGCCGGAGATCGTCGAAGTGGGGGCCGAGACCGCAGCGGGGATCACGCTTACCTGCATGACGCCCGCGCCGAGGGCGAAGCTCCAGCCGGCGGGAACCGTGAAGTTCTCGCTCCAGGTGCGGCTGCAGCGGTTTGCGGCCGGGCAGGTGGAGATGAAGACGTTGTACCCGGTGCTGAGCGTCAGCTTGATGTCGTAGGCCGTATCGGGCTTCAGCTCGACGAGGCTGCCGCGGTACTCGCCGTTGCGGGCGTCGTACCAGAGGTCGAGTCCCTGGCGCAAACCGCCTATTCCGGCCTCGCGATAGATCACCTGCGCCGTGACGTTTGCGCCGCCGCCGGGCGGCGACCAGTAGATCCCGATCGACTGGAACGTCGGCACCAGGTTCCATTCGTCCGCCGAGTTGAAGCTCGGCGTCGCCCGGGCGAACAGCGTGGTGAGGAAGAGAATTGCCGCGATGACCGCGCGCGCGCGGCACGGTTGGACTGAAGACATTTGTGGCTCCGCTCGATCGGTGCGTTCTTGGACGCCTTCGCTGACGGAGCGCACTTTGCAGCGCGCACGTGACATGCAGCAGAAAGTCGCGCGAAGATTTCGCAGCCATCACGAACGCATCGCGCAGAGCACGACAGATCGGCAATGACACGCACGACATTCGTATCTCTGGCGCGGAAGACTGCCGGATAAAGCGGATTTTCAGGACGCGCGTAATAAAGCAGCGCGTCGCGCGGACACAGAGACTAAATCTGGGTAGTCCTACTGGCTTACTGCAAATAGCGAATGAACAATGGCGCCGTTCACGGCACCGCGCACCACGGCTGCTTGTGGTTCCCCGCCGTAGTCGTGGTCTCGGTCATCGGCGGATTCATCGCCGACCAGGTTAGATGGGTGTCGCGAGGAGTGAGGGGACGAGGCCAGTGTCGGCGACGACCGTTACGGACGTGAGGTGTGCTTCAACTCCTTCAACCAGCGCCTCGATGCGATAACGCCCGACGCTGAACAGGCGAGAAGCACCCTCGAGCTCCGTCTGAAACAGGCTGTAGGACACGTCGAAGCGCCACACTGAACCTTCGTTGCTGGTGAAGTGCAGCGGCCCGAGCACGTGCCGGTCGTAGTGCAGGTTGTAGAGGTTGACGTGGCGGTACGACTCGACCCGGTCGCGGAGCATGTTCTTGTTGTCGCACCACATGAGGACGTTGGGGAGGTTTTGCTCGACGTTCTCGCGCGTGACCACCTTGTAGTCGCAGGCTTCGTCGAAGAGCTCGACCCAGTCCTCGAGGCGGTTGTCGTCGATCGCCATGGCGTACTCGGCCATGAGCGCGGTGAGGATCTCGCGAATCTGCGGCGGGACCGTCAACGGATGGCGCCCTCGGGCTCCATGCCCATCAGCTCGGCCCAATAGGACCAGAAGCCGCGGATCGGGGTCTCGGTGACGCGGTGGGTGAGGTCGCGCACGGGGCCGCGGCCGCCCATCTCGACGACGGCGGCTGCGTCGCCGGCGCTGCGCGTGGCCTTCTGCACCGCTTCGATCGCCTCGCCGTCTTCCATGCTGACGAAGCCCGCCGGGCCGACGAGGTTCACCGAGAGGAGGCGGTGGCGGGTCATGGCTTCGTCGTCGTCGGCGTAGCCGAAGACGGTCTGGAAGACTTCGTGCGCGCCGACGCCCTTGGGGCGGATCTGGCGCGTGGCGAGGGAGTTGTTGATCTGGATGAGGAGCGCGTTCGGGAAGAGGGTGGGTGCTGCCAGGTTCATCCCATCGGGAAATTCATTGGTAAAGGACAATAGTTTTTTGTCTCTGAGCTGCATGCGGTCCAGGCGAGCGGCGGTGTCGGCGTAGGCGGCCTTCGCGTCCTCCTGGGTATCGGTAGACGCGTAGGCGTGGTTCATGTTGTGGCGGTGGCGCTCGTCCATCTTCACGCCGCCTTTTTGCGTCGCGCGGTCGACGCCGTAGGTGACGAAGAACTCGTGCAGCAGGCTCGCGTGGTAGGTGTCGCGCAGGTTCTCGGCGTAGAGCTTCCAGTTGCCGGCGATGAGCTGGCGCGAGTAGCCCAGGATCCGGATCGGGCGGTTGAGGAAGCGCTTGATGATTCCGGTGCCGAACTCGCCGAGGTACTTCTCGAGCGGCTCGGCCTTGTCGGGCTGGAAGGTGCCGAAGAGCATCCCGGCGCAGTTGCCCACCTTCATTTTTCTGGGGGAGACCGATTTCATTTCGAAATCTTCGGGCATGCCGCCTTCGCCTCTGAGGCCTTTGCGGAAGGGCAGGCCGGTGAGCTCGCCCGCGGTCGAATAGGTCCAGCGGTGATACAGGCACACGTGGCGCTCGGCGTTGCCGCGCAGCTCGCGCACGATCGTCGCGCCGCGGTGCGAGCAGCGGTTGACGAAGGCGTGGATCGATCCGTCCTTGGCGCGCGAGACCACCACCGGCGTGTCGCCTATCCAGGTGGTGCGAAAATCGCCCGGGTTGGGGATCTCGGCTTCCAGGCACAGGTAGCTCCACGCCGGGCCGCGGAAGATGCGCTCCATCTCGAGCGCGTAGATCTCCTCGTCGTGGTGCAGGCGGAACGGTACGCGGGAGTAGTCGTTGCGGGGCCAGCGCACTTCAGCGGTCACGATGCGCCTCCAGGCTAATCCACCTTGACGCCGAGCTGCTTCACGATCGCACCCCAGTAGGCGTAGTCGCCGGCGAGCTCCTTCGAGAGGTGCTCGGCCGAGGTCCCGGTCGGCGTGAGGCCGAACTCGCGCAGCCGGTTCTGCACGTCCTGGGTCTTCACGATCTTGACGATCTCGGTGTTGAGCCGGGCGATGATCGGGTCCGGCGTGCCCGCGGGCGCGAAGATGCCGTGCCACGAGTTGCCGGTGGCGCCGTTCGGGTCGAGGTCGGCGCGGAACTCGGTGAGGGTCGGAAGATCGGGCAGCGCGGGAATGCGCTCGGGACCCGAGGTGGCGAGCGCCTTGATCTTGCCCGCCTTGATGTTCGGGATCGCGGTGGTCGAGGCCTCGAGGAACATGTCCACCACGCCCGCGATCACGTCGGGGCCCGGAACGGTCTTGTAGGGCACGTGCACGAGCTGGATGCCGAGCTTGCTGGCGACGGTCTCCATGCCGACGTGCGGGTGCGAGCCGGTGCCGTTCGAGGCGTAGTTGATCTTGCCCGGGTTCTTCTTCGCGTACTCGACTAGCTCCTTCATGTTGTTGAAGGGCGCCTTGTTCGTCGCCACGATGATGTGCGGCACCTGCAGGATCTCCACGACCGCCTTGAAGTCCTTCAGCGAGTTGAACTTCGCGCTCGGATAGACGTGCGGCACGATCGCCATCACGCCCTTCACCGTGAAGAGCAGGTTGTAGCCGTCGGGGGGCATGGTCGCGGCCACCTCCGCGCCGATCATGCCGCCGGCGCCGGGCCGGTTGTCGATGATCACCGGCTTGCCGAGCGCGGGGCTCAGCCGCTCGGCGATCAGCCGCGCCACGATGTCGGGCGAGACGCCGGCGGCGTAGGGCAGGATGACGCGGATCGGACGCTCCGGATAACCGGATTGTGCCCAGGCGATCGAAGTCATCAAACAACCTGTTAATACGGCGGCAAGCAGGACGCTTCTGCGGTTCATGGGACCTCCTCCAGGTGGGGCTGTGGCCCGTAGGTTAGCCCAGACGCTGCCGCAATTGGCGGAACACGAGCCCTGTCCGTTGACCGCTCCGTCAGGGCGGCGTAGCGTGACAGCGGGGAGGTGTTCCATGCGCGTCGCCAGGTGCGTCCTGGGTTTTCTCGCGGTCGTCTTTTTCGCGGCGGCGCACGCGCAGCCGTATCCCGCAAAGCCGGTCAGGCTAGTCGTGCCGTTCCCGCCGGGCGGCTCGACGGATCTTGTGGCGCGCCAGATCACCCCGACGCTCGGCGAGTTCCTCGGCCAGCAGGTCGTAATCGAGTACAAGGGCGGCGCCGCAGGCAGCATCGGCACGGCGGAGGCGGCGCGCGCCACGGCCGACGGCTACACCTTGCTGATCGTGTGGGACACGCACGCCGTCAACCACCACCTGTACAACGTCCAGTACGACTTCTTCAAGTCGTTCGACCCGATCACCCAGCTGGTCCAGGCGCCCGGCATTCTCGTGGCGCATCCGTCCTTCGCGCCCTCCGACTTCAAGGAGTTCGTCGCCTACCTCAAGTCCAACCCGGGCAAGGTGACCGTCGGCATGGTTGGCGCCGGCAGCTCCGGAAACCTCGCTGCCGTCCTGCTGAGTCAGTTGACGAATACCAAGGTCACGTTCGTCAACTACAAGGGCGGCGGCCCGCTGATCAACGACATGCTGGGCGGCCACGTCAACGTGACCTTTGGGACGTACTCGCTTTGGGAGCCGCACGTGCGCTCGGCGAAGCTGAAGGCGCTCGCCGTGCTCGGCAAGTCGCGCATGCCGCAATATCCCGATCTCCCCGCCGCGAACGAAGTCGTTCCCGGCATGGAATCGCGCACGTGGTTCGGGCTCCTCGCTCCGGCCGGCGTGCCCAGGGACATCCTCGCGAGAATCCATCGCGAGACCGTTCGCACGCTGAACGACCCGAAGGTCAGGGAAAGCCTGGTGAATCGCGGCATGGAGGTCGTCGGGAGCACGCCCGAGGCCTTTGCCGAATTCCTGAAGCAGGAATCCGAAGCCAGCGCGCGGCTCATCAAATCGGCTGGCATCAAGATCGAGTGACCGTGGCGTAACCACCATAGTGCGAGGTCACATGAAGCGTATTGTCTACTACTGTGCCGTGGCGGCGATGCTGCTGGCGAGCTCGTTTGCGGTAACCGCACAGGATGCCAGGCGCATCACCATCATCTACGACGCTTTCGGCGCGCCATCGCCGCTGCAGAAAGACTGGGGATTCGCCGCGCTGGTGGAGTACGGCGGCAAGCGCGTCCTCTTCGATACCGGCAACAACGCCAAGATCTTCGAGCACAACGTCAAGCAGCTCGGCATCGACCTGAGGCAGCTCGATGCCGCGGTGGTCTCGCACCGGCATGGCGACCATACCAGCGGTCTCACCTACCTGCTGGAGCAGAATCCCGCCGTGCGGATCTACGCGCCGCAGGAAGGCGCCTTCTTCAACATCCAGACCCCGCCCGGCTTCCTGAAACCGCAGGCGTCTTTGCCGATCGAGATGCGCTATTTCGACGGACGGCAGCCGGAACGCTTCCAGTCCGGCAGCCCCTGGCCTTCCGGCAATTTCCAGATCGTGACCAAGACCACCGAGATCTTTCCGGGCTTTTACGTGCTGACCACGCGTTCCGAGAAGCCCGGCACGATGGAGATGAACGAGGCTTCACTGGCCGTACGTACGCCGAAGGGGCTGGCGGTCGTCGTCGGCTGCTCCCACCCGGGGGTCGAGAAGATCCTGGAGGGCGCCGCCAAGATCGATCCGCGGCTCTACACCGTGGCGGGCGGCTTCCACCTCGTGCTCACGCCGCAGGAGCAGGTGCAGCGTACCGCGGACATCCTGCACGACACCCTGAAGGTCGAGCGCGTCGCTCCCGGGCACTGCACCAGCGAACTGGGATTCGCGGTGTTCATGGACCGGTTCAAGGAGCGCTTCGATCGCGCCGGCTTGGGCGCGGTGCTGCTCCTGCCGTAGCCCGATCGCCGGCGCAAAGATCGGTCATCCGGCGGCAAAGGGCGTCAGCGCCCCTTCGCCTTGCTGACGATCTCCTTCCGCACGTCGGCGATCTCGCGCGCCCGAGAGGCGGCAGCGCCTTCGCAGCGCCCGGTGCGCGGGCAGTGCGTGCTGCGCGGACAGATGATGCGCGCGGGGCTGGCGAGCGCGTCCTCGACCCAGGCGATGTTCAGCACCTTCGCGGCGGCGAGGATCGAGCGCGAGGCGAGGTCCGGGATGCGCGCCTCGCCGTGGTGGTGCAGGCAGGCTTCGGTAATGCCCGAGACCACGCCTTCCGCGTCGGCGCCGTGCGAGCGCAGCGCCGGCACGAGGTCGATGCCCACCGAAAGCACGTGCGGGTTGGCGGCCATGTCGTCGGTGCGCCGCGAGTGGCAGCAGTAGAGGAGCGACCGCTCGCCGTCGCGCAGCACCGAGATCTGCGAGCCGCGGTCCTTGCTGCGGTCGTTCAGCATGCGGAACACCGCCCAGTTCGGGCACGGATCGGTGGCCTGCGCCATGTTGCCCCAGGGGAGCGGAATGCCGTTGCCGCGGTACACCGCGCGCAGGTATCCGGGCGGGTAGGCGTCGAAGAAGTGCCAGTAGGGATAGGGCGAGACCTTGGTCATGCGGCGCATGACCACCGCCGGGGTGAGGTCGATCTTCTCGCCGGCCTCGACGCGGTAGGACTCGCGCGCGAGGAAGCGCCGGAACGGCCCCTTCGGAGCGAGGAGCGCCCCGGCGAAGAAGCTGCATTCGAAGTCGCGCCAGGCGTGCAGCACGTCCTGCGGGCTCATGCCCGCGGCGACGTCGGCGCCGCCTTCGGGGCTGCCGCCCATCTCGCCGCCGGTGGCGTGCGGCGATTTCAGGCCGTCGCCCTCGTGCAGCACCTTGTGGGCGATGTGCGAGGCGAGGTCGAACTTGAGCCGCGCGGGATCCGACTGCAGCGCGCGGTTCAGGTAGATGGTGCGCGGCGCCTCGAAGAACGAGCGCATCATGCTGCGGAGCTCGCGGTCCTTGTCGCGCGCGAGCACCGGCTTCCTCTCGAACCAGCGCACCGTGAGCCCGTGGCCGCGGGCGAGACGCAGCAGGTCCTCGACGTCGAGCGGGAAGCGCCGCTCGCCGACCGCCTCGGCCGCGCGCTCGAGGTCGGGGAAGTCGTTGCGCGACATCTCCTGGTGCGAGCGGATGAGGAGGTGCGCGAACTGCCGCCCGGTGGTGCCGGTCTGCGCGAGGAGCTCGGGGATCGCCGCCTGCAGGAGCTCCTTCGAGAAGAGAAATGCGGGCTCGAGCGGCACCGCGGCCGCGGCACCTGCACGCCCGGCCGGGGCGGCGGGGGCGATCTCGGCGTTGCCGTCGAGGAACCAGCGCGGCTCGCGCTGGAACAGCTTCGAGAAGAGGCCGAGCACTTCGTCGGAAGGCACGCGCTTGCCGCTCTCGATCATCGAGAGGTAGGACACCGAAGGCGCGCGCTGCGGGTCGAGCTGGATGCAGCGCGCCGAGAGCTCGTCCAGCGTCAGGCCGCTCGACTTGCGCAGCGAGCGCAGCTTGGTGCCGAGGAAGTGGCTCTTCCGGTTATGAATGCGCCGGGCATTAAGGCTCATGCCATGGTCCGTTCGGGCGTCACCGCGCGGCGACTTTCTGTGAAATTGACATTGTGAAATTTCCGCAGTGAATTTTACGCGCTCCGGCCGGTATAAAGAAGACATGACCATGCCACGCCGCATCCTCGTGCTGGGCGCTTCCTACGGGTCGCTCCTCGCCAGCAAGCTCCTCATGGCCGGCCACCGCGTGACGCTCGTCTGCACCGCGGCCACCGCCGGGCTGATCAACCGCGAAGGCACGCGGGTACGCTTCCCGCTGAAGGGCCGCGAAGCGCCGCTCGAGGTCGCCTCCAAGGCGCTGCCCGGGGTGCTCGCCGCGGCCACGCCCGGCGAGGTCAACCCGGGCGCCTTCGACCTGGTGGTGCTCGGCATGCAGGAGGCGCAGTACGGCGCCCACGGCGTGCGCGAGCTGATGAGCCGCATTGCCCACGCGCGCAAGCCCTGCCTCGCGATCATGAACATGCCGCCGCTCGCGTATCTCAGGCGCATTCCCGGCATCGCCAGCGAGTCGCTCGAGGGCTGCTACGCCGATCCCGCGGTATGGACGGGCTTCGACCCGGCGCTGGTGACGCTCGCCAGCCCCGACCCCCAGGCTTTCCGGCCCGCCGGCGAGCCGAAGAACCTGCTCCAGGTCGGGCTCCCCACCAACTTCAAGGCGGCGCGCTTCGAGGACGAGGCGCACACCGCGCTGCTGCGCGGCCTGGAGGAAGACATCGAGCGCGCGCGGCTCGCGGGCGACGGTGAAGAAATCGAGATCCCGGTCAAGCTCAAGGTGCACGACTCGATCTTCGTGCCGCTCGCCAAGTGGCCGATGCTGATCGCGGGCAACTACCGCTGCATCCGCCCGAACGACATGATTCCCATCCGCGAGGCGGTGCACGGCGACGCCGGGCGCTCGCGCGCGATCTACGAGTGGGTGGCGAGCCTCTGCCGCCGCCTCGGCGCCGAGGCCGACGATCTCGTGCCGTTCGAGAAGTACGCCAAGGCCGCCGAGGGCCTCGCCAAGCCCTCGTCCGCGGCGCGCGCGCTCTTCGGCGGCGCCGAGCACATCGAGCGCGTCGACCGCCTGGTCGGCCGCATCGCGCGCCAGCTCGGGCTGCAATCCGACACGGTGGACGAGATCGTCCAGCTCGTCGACGAGCGCCTCGAGCTGAACCGCGGCTTCGCCGCCCGGCGCAGCGCGGCCGCGGCGTAGCCGCGCCGCATTCGTTTCTACGCTGGAACGCTCGCGGCGACGGCGTTCGCGCGGGCGGTGTATTCGATTTTTCCCTGCGGCCCGGCCGACAGCGCTTCGCGCACCGCGCGCTTCAGTCGCCGCCGCTCGTTCTCCGTCATGGCGTCGATGATCTTCGTGGTGGGGCTGTAGCCGGGCGTCTGCGCCTGCCAGAAATCCTCGAAATCCCGGTAGGCCAGGGAGACGTCGAGCGTCGTGCACCGGATCGATCCTAGCCCCGCGCGAAGAAAGAGCGACTCGAGCGCCTGCTGGCTCGAATATTCGGTGCCCGGGATGGCGGGGACTTCGGCGCCGAACGCCCGCATGGCTTGGCGCAACGGCCCGCTCGGCGAGAGCTCGCGCTGGAAATCCCAGACGTAGCCCGCGACGATGCCGCCCGGCGCGGTGACCCGGCGCATTTCGCCGAGCGCCACGAGCGGCCGGGGAATGAAGTTGATGACGAGCGCGGAGGCGGCGACGTCGAAGGCGCGATCGGGGAAGGGAAGGCTCATCGCGTCCGCCTGCCGGAAGCTCGCGCGCGCGCTCGCCGGTCCGCGGGCTGCCTGCTCGACCTGGGCGCGGGTCGGGTCGATGCCCGTGACGGCCGCGGGCTCGCAGGCATCGAGCACGGCCTCGGTCAGGATTCCGGTGCCGCAACCCGCGTCGAGCCACCTGGCGCGCCTCGGCGGGTCGATCCATCGGAGGAACCGCGCGGCCACCGCGCGGCTCCAGCGTCCCATGAAGCGCTCGTAGCCGCTGGCGTCGGCGAACTCGATGCGCGTCTGCGCCATGTCACTCCGCTTTCAATCCCGCCGCCTTCGCGAGGCGGGCGTTCAAAGCGATTTCCCTCTCGACATGAAGCTTGAACTCCTGCGGCGTCATGGCCATCGCGTCCACACCGAGCGCCGAGAGCTTCTCGCGGAGCGCGGGGCTCTGGAGCGCCTTGAGCGTTTCATGGTTCAGCTTCTCGACGATGGGGCCGGGCGTCCTGGCCGGAACGAACAAGCCGAACCAGATCGGATATTCGGCGTCGCGGTAGCCCGCCTCGCGCAGGGTCGGGACCTCCAGCAGCGTCGCCGAGCGCGTTGCGCCGTTCACCGCGAGCGCACGCAGCTTGCCGTCCCGGATATGCGGCAGCACCAGGGCGACGGGCCCGAAGAAGAAATCGACCCGGCCGGCGACCACCTCGAGCATGGCCTCCGCGCCGCCCTTGAAAGGAACGTGCACCGCCTCGATCGCGGCGCTCGACACGAAGCGCTCCGCGGAGAGGTGCGTCGCCGTGCCGATGCCGACGGAGGAGAAGTTCAGCGCGCCCGGGCGCGCCTGCGCCGCCGCCACCAGGGCCTCCGCCGACGCGATTCCCTTGGCCGGCGAAACCACCAGAACGCTCGGCGAGATGCCGAGCGGTACGACCGGAGCGAAATCCCGCGCGGGGTCATAGGGCAGCGACTTGTAGAGCGCCGGCGCGATCGTATGGGCCGAGCCGTTCGCGAGCAGGGTATAGCCGTCGGCTTCGGACTTGGCCACCGCCGCGGTCCCGATGGTGCCGCCCGCCCCGACGCGGTTCTCCACCAGGATCGGCTGCCCCAGGCCGGCGGCGAGCTTCTCGAGAACGAGGCGATGGACGATGTCGGTCGAGCTCCCCGCGCCGACCGGGACGATCGCGCGCAGCGGCTTGGCCGGCCAGGCCTGGGCGTGGACCGCGGGCTGGGCGAAGGCGAGCGCAACAAGGAGCAGCAGGCGTTTCATGGTTTCCCCCGGAAAGTCGATCACGAGGCGCATGGTGCGGCCGGAGCGACTATGCGTCCAATTCATAATTCTTCTGCAAACCTATGCCGTACGAGCATAATGAGCGCCATGGACCTGCGTGCAGTGCGCACCTTCGTAGGCGTGGCGGATCTCGGCACCGTCTCGGCGGCGGCGGAACGGCTGCATCTCACCCAGCCGGCGCTGTCGCGCCAGATCGCGAACCTCGAGAGCGAGCTTGGCCTGAGGCTGTTCGACCGGGTCGGGCGCCGCCTGCTGCTGACCAGCGAGGGCGCGCAGCTCCTGCAGCACTGCCGCGGCTTGCTCAGCTATTCCCAGGCGGTCCGCGAGCAGGCCGACGGGCTGAAGCGCGGCGACGCGGGCATGCTGCGCGTCTCCGCCTCGCCGCACCTGATCGAGGGACTTTTTCCCGCCTTTCTTCGCGACTACGCCAAGCGCTATCCGAACGTCCAGGTCCGGCTGGTGGAGGCGATCGGGCCCCAGATCTTCGCGATGCTGGAGCGCGGAGAGATCCACCTCGCCCAAGCCGTGGCGCGCGCGCTGACGCCGGACGACCGCCGCTTCGGCGCTTATCCGCTGGCGCCGATGGAGATGCTCGCCGCCTGCCATCCGAGCCTGACGCTTGGAAAGGACGGCTCGGTCGAAATCCGCGCGCTGGCGCCGTATCCGCTTCTGCAGGCGACCGAGGATTTCGCCATGCGCCGGAGCTTCGATTCAGCCTGCAGGCTGGCCGGATTCACGCCGAACTACGTCCTCGAATGCCGCTCGCCGCATGCGCTCCTCGCCATGGCGCAGGCAGGCCACGGCGTGGCGATCATCCCCTCTGCCCTGCGCACCCATCGCTACACCTTGCGATTGCTGCGCGTTCTCTATCGGGGCAAGCCGCTGAGCGAGCCGCTCACGATCCTCCACGACAAGCGCCGTCCGCTGCCGGCGTATGCGAAGGCGTTCTGCGACATGCTCGCGGACAGTGCCAAGAAGGTATTCCCGGTGGCGCACACCCGTCCGGCCAGGTAGCGACCTGTGCCATAGGTGAGTCACGTTAGCTGTCAGGAGCCTCATGCCGACCGGACATGGGGCTTCTTCTTTCCCCTAAACTGGATAGCGTTCGATCCGAAAGGGGAGCCGCAGATGCGCCGAGGGCTTCGCGTTGCCTGCATCGCGATGGTCGCTGCCGGTTTCGCGCGCATCCCCGATGCGGTGTCGCAAGACGCGCCGGCGGCAGCCGGCTACGAAATCGAAAGGTCGCAATCGGTTCAGAACGCGCCCGCGGGCTGGGTCGGCCGCAAGACCACCGACCGCGAGCGCCGCGTCGGCAAGACCAAGGACACGAGCGGAAAGGAACAGACCTATCTGCTCACGTTGGGCGGTTTCGCCCGGCGCTGCCCGAGCGCCGATGGCAGCGTCGAGGGGAATTTCGAGTACGCGCTGACGTACGACGCAGTCGACGCGGCCGGCGGGGCGATGCAGCAGACCCGCCAGGTTCGCCGCCTGGCCGTGCGCCTCAATGGCCACGTCGGCGACGACGCGCGGCTCGAGCGCGTGGAAATGGAAGGCGACTTTACCGTCGAGAAGAGCGGGACCGGGGTGGCGCCGTCGACAGAACGCCGGCCCGTGCGCACCACGTTCAGGCCCGGCGCGAGCGGCGAGCCCGATTACGATGCGATGCGGACAACCGTCGAGACGACTGCCGACGTCGCCACGGCAAGCGGGGTCTTGATGGCGGGCACGCTGTACCGGCAGGCGGAAGCCGAATGGCTGAAGATGAACGCGTGCGTCGAGTTCGCGTTCGAGCCGCCGAGCGACTTGCGCTCGCTTCGGCCCACTCAGTCGACGCAGGTGCGCGTCACGCTGCGCACGAAGGAACGCAGCGCCCCTGTGCCGTGGAAGACCGAGCACATCGACCCGTTGCAGGGTGCCGGGTCGGTCTCGCCGAGGCGCGTGCAGGTGCAACCCGGCGAGCCCGCGACCCTGACGTATACGGCTTCCTCCAGGCCGCAGCGGGGCAATGGCTTCGGCGTCGCCAGCTTCTCGCGCGCGGGCGCGGCAGGAGGCGAATGGCGCATCGTCGAGCCTGCGAGGTTCGAGGGCAGGTTCACGCAAACCGATTCGGCCAGCATGGGGAGCGGGCTCGGCACTGCGAACGACCTCCAGAAGGTCAGCGGCACGCTCGTCTGGACGCCCGAGGAAGGCACGCCGCCATCTGCGCCGACCTTCGGCGATGTGCGCTCGTCGTTCTTCAGGCCGAGCGCCGGCGAAATCACGGTCGAGCTCGAGAACGATTTTCAGGGGCTGGCCGGCAGCAGCTGCAAGCATCGCGGCCGCAAGAGCTTCCCGATCGACGGCTTGCCCGCGAGCATGCTGCGGTTCTTCCTGCTGGAGGTCGCCGACGACGGCCGCTACAAGCTGAGCCTCGGCTTGCCCGATCGCGTCTGGCAGGTGTGGAAGATGGAGGTCGAGTCCGTCTGCACCTTCCCCAGCGGCCAGGTCGTTCGCGACAGCCTCCCGGTGAACCAGGTCGCGGTACAGATCGGAGTGCAGCAGGGCAGGCTGAACGCCGATCAGGGCGTCGTCGGCGAGCTCGCGGCGCCGATCCGCCGCGGCCCGCGGACGATCAGCGGCAACTGGTCGTTCGCCAGGAAGACCGATTGAGGAAAATGACAATGAGGTTGAGGTGACGATGGTTCAACTCTTCGTGATGATGGCGGTTCTGAGTGCAACGACCGCGCCGGCCCATGCGCAGATAACCGGGCCGAACTACACGGATCTGCAAGCAGGGCTGGAGGCCGCGCAGGCCGCGGCGAATCGGCCGGGCGATGCCTCGCTGGGCTGCGAGGCGCTCGAAAACGAGCTCGTCACGGCCGTGAACGAGCCCGCCGTCCAGGCGTATATCGCGAAGTCGGGCGCCGCGGCGCAGGAGCAGGCCGCTGCGTTGAACGCCGCGCGCGGACGTGCGGCCGCGCAGAGTGCGCTCACGCTTTTCAGCTCGCTCGTTCCCGGCGGCGCGACGGCCGGACACGCTGCCGGGGCGGCGCAAGCGCAGGCGCAGCAGGCGCAGGCGGCAGCCAACATGCAGCAGCGCATGCAGCAGGCGCAGGAAATGATCGGCATCATGCCGCAAATGATGCGCGGCCAGCGCGTCATCGAGCTGGCGCAGCAGAAGAACTGCGATTGGTCGGCGGGAGCCTTGCCGCGCTAGGACCTGGCGCGCGATTTGCATCGATCCCGGATTCCTTCTCGAAGGATCCGGCAATGAACTCAACCGACATTTCAACGCTCGCGCGCCAGCTTTTTGCAGCGCAGGGCGCCAAGGCCATCGCGGAAGCCGCCCAGAAGGCCGACTCGTGCCGGCAGGCCGGCGACGCCGAGCAGGCGAAGGTCTGGGAGCGCGTGGAAGGGGTGTTGCGCGAAATGCGCGGCGCCAACCAGAGCTGATTCTTAGTTCAGCGCATGAGCCAGGCGATGAAATCGTCTGCGGCCGCCGCAAGATTGAATTGAGGCGCCCAGCCGAGGTCGTCGACCAGACGCCGGTTCGAGAAGCGCGTGCGCGTGCCGGGGGAGAGCGGCAGAACGTTTGCGCCCTGGCTCGATTCGCGCCAGCGGAATTTCGGGAAGCGCTTCGCCAGGAGCTCGCACCAGGCCGGCAGCGCCCACGCCGCGCCGGTGCCCAGGTGGTAGAGCCGGTGCGAGGGCGACTTTGCATCGAGGAGTGCGATGAGCGCTCGCGCCACGTCGGGCGCGTAGATGTAGTCCGTGTCGCCGAGCGGAGGAAACACCGCCTCGCCGCCGGCGCGGGCGATGCGCGCGATCTCGGTCGGCATCGACAGGCGGTCGCGCATGCCGCTCGCGTGCTCCCAGCGGCCGAACACCTGCGCGAGGCGCCCGATCCTCACGTCGAGGCCCCAGAGTGCGGCCAGGCGCAGGCAGCTTCGCTCCGCCGCGTATTTGGTGATGCCGTACATCGACTCGGGGACCGGGCGGTGGCGCTCTTCGTCGAGCGGTTCCGCCACGCCGATCCCCGCGGCCCCGTAAAGTGCGCCGGTGCTCGCGTGGACAAAACGCCTGACTCCATGATTTTTTGATTCATGGAGAACATTGAGCGTGCCGATGAGGTTCACCTCGGCGATGCGCCTCGGCTCGCTCGCGTCGCGCTCCGGTCCCGCGGTGATCGCGGACATGTGGATGACGCGATCGATTTTGTGGCTTGAAAAGACTCGTGGAAGAGAGGAGCAGTCGTTGACGTCGCCATTGACGTAAAAGGCTTTCGAAAAAAACGGCGGAGGCGGACGCAGGTCGAAGATCAGCACTTCCTCGCCCCGCGCGAGGAGCTGCTCGGCGACGTTCAGGCCGACGAAGCCCGCGCCGCCTGTAAGCAGGATCATGATCCTGCGCTACCGGCGGTGAGCAAGATCATTTCTTGTAGCCGAGGATCCCGGAGGCGAGCGAGCGCGGGTCGCGCGGCGCGGCGCGGCCCTCGTCGACCAGCGCGAAGAACTCGAAGAGCGCCCGGTTGAACGCCTCGGGCTCCTCGATGTTGAGGGTATGGCCGGCGCGCGGCAGCACGACCAGGCCGGAATTGGGGATGCTGCGCTTCATGAGGAGCGCCGGCTCGAGGCAGGGGTCGTCCTCGTCGCCGGTGACGATGAGCGCCGGGACGCTGATCCGCTTCATATCCTCGACCAGCTCGTAGAGCGACGGGCGGCGCATCTGCACGCCGCGCATGGTGAGCGCCTGGCCTTTCGGGGAGTGGTCGGCGAGCTGCCGGGCGAACTCCGCCCAGCCGCGCGGGTCCTTGTTCTGGAACTGCACGCGCGTGGGGCCGAGGGCATACCTCTTTGCCGCCTCCATCCAATTCGATTCAAAAGAAGCGGCGGCGGCTTCGCACTCGGCGCGGAACTTGTCCTTCTTGTCGGGCTCGGCGCCGTAGCCGCAGCCGGCGATGACGAGCGAGCGCGCGCGCTGCGGATGGGTGATGCCGAAATGCAGCGCGGCAAATCCGCCCATCGACAGGCCGACGATGTGGGCGCGGTCGATCTTCAGGTGGTCGAGCACGGCGAGCGCATCGCCGCGGGCGATGGCCTGGGAGTAGCGCTCCGGGTCGTCCGGGATGTCGGAGGGCGGGAAGCCGCGCGCGGCGTAGGTGACGCAGCGGAAGGTGCGCGAGAAGAAGCGCACCTGGGGTTCCCAGCTGCGGTGGTCGCCCGCGAACTCGTGGATGAAGAGCAGCGGCGTGCCGGTGCCGGTGTCCTCGTAGTAAAGGCGGGTGCCGTCTCTCGCGCTCGCGTGTGGCATTCGAATCAGATGAGGAAAATGGGGTCCGTCCCCATTTATCATAAGTGACGATGGTCAAACAATGGAGCGCGGGGGTGGTTGAGACGCTGCTCGCGGCGCAGGGCATCGCGCTCGCGCCCGGCCGCGCCGAGCGCCTGGCGCGCGGCTACCAGGGGTTGCTCGAGGCGAGCGCGGCGGATCCGCTCCTTGCCAAGCTCGCATTCGACGACCCCGCGAGCGGCTTTCTCCAGGCAATGCAGAAGTGCCGATGAGCGATGCGGCGCTTCTTTCGCTCGCCGAGGCGCGCTCGGTGCCGCCGCGCGAGCTGCTGCAGGCCTGCCGCGCGCGCATCGAGCAGTGGCAGCCGCGCATCAATGCTTTCATCCAAATCGATCCCCCGCTTGGATCGGGTATTCCCTTGGCCCATAAAGACATGTTCTACCGGTCAGGGCGCGTCTCGAGCTGCGGCGCGAAGATCCGGCGCGACTGGGTCGCGAAGGAGACCGCGGTCGTGCTCGAGCGCCTCGACGCGGCGGGCTTCGCCGACCTCGGCCGGCTGAACATGTCGGAGTTCGCGTACGGCCCTACCGGCCACAACGAGCATTTCGGCGATTGCTGCAATCCCTGGAACCCCGACTGCATCACCGGCGGCTCCTCCAGCGGCTCGGGCGCCGCGGTCGCGGCGCGGCTCGTGTTCGGCGCGCTCGGCTCGGACACCGGCGGCTCGGTGCGCCTGCCGGCCGCGGCCTGCGGCATCACCGGCCTCAAGACCACCTGGGGGCGCGTTCCGCTGCGCGGCGCGATGCCGCTTTCGCCTTCGCTCGACACCATTGGGCCGCTTGCGCGCAGCGCCGAGGATTGCGCGATCCTGCTGCAGGCGATCACCGGCGACGACGCGGTTCAGGAGATGAAGGAAATCCGGATCGCGATGTCGTCGGCTTGGATCGAGCGCAACGCCGAGCCGGAAGTGGCGGCCGCGGTGCTCGCGGCGGCAAGAACCCTCGACCGGAGCCCGGCGGAAGTCGAGCCGCCGGATTTCGACACGCTCTCGGCGCACTGCTTGGTGGTGATGCAGGCGGAGGCTTCGGCGCAGCATGCGCAATGGATGCGCGAGCGCCCGGGCGACTATTCCTCGGCGGTGCGCGCGCGCCTCGAGGCCGGCTACGCGATTCCGGCGAGCACGTACCTCGAAGTGCTGCGCCTGCGCCACGCGGCGCTCGAGCGCTTCTGCGCGCAGGCGCTCGGTTCCGCCGACCTCTACGTGCTCCCCGGGATCGCGGTCCGCGTGCCCACCCGCGAAGAGACCGGCCCGAAGGGCGGCGAGCGCATGCCGCGCATGCTCGCCGACCTGACGCGCCTGACGCGCTGGGTGAACTACCTCGGGGTCCCGTCCCTGGTCGTCCCGTGCGGCTTCGACTCGCGCGGCCTGCCGCTCTCGCTGCAGCTCGTCGGGCGGCCGTTCTCGGAAGCGCTGCTCCTCGCCGCCGGCCGCGCCTACCAGCGCGCGACCGACTGGCACCGCCGCGTCCCCGCGTAGGTGTTCGCCGAGCTCGGCTATGCGGCGCTCTTCATCGGCACCCTGTGCGAGGGGGAGACGATCGTTTTTCTCGCCGGGCTCGCCGCGCACCACGGCTATCTCTGGTTCCCGGCGGTCATCGCGGTGTCGGTGGTCGGCGGCTTTCTCTCCGACCAGATCCTCTTTTACGTCGGCCGGCGCTACGGGGAGCGCGTGTACGCGCGCTTTCCGGGCCTGGCGGCGAAGGTGCCGCAAGTCCATGCGCTGCTGCGGCGCTGGGACGTGCTCGCCCTCCTTCTGATTCGCTTCCTCTGGGGGCTTCGCACCGTGGCGCCTCTCGTGATCGGCTCGAGCGGCATTCCTCCTTGGCGCCTGGTGCTGTTCGATTTCGTCGGCGCCGTGCTCTGGGCGTTCGTGCTGGCGGGCCTCGGGTACTTCGCCGGCCAGGCCGTGCAGTACTGGATGGCGCGCCTCGATCTTACCGTCGTGCTCTTCCTGATGGCGCTCGCGCTGGTGGCGGGGACGGTGTGGAACATCGTGCGCGCGCGCCAACGGGTAAAGAGCGGGCAATGAGCGTCCGCGTCGTGCGCCTCGGAACGCCGCGCGCGCCCGGCGAAGGCCTGCGGCTCGGCACCGTGCGCCGTCCGCCGCGCGGGGTCAAGAAGGCCGACTTCGCGCGGCTGGACTACTACGACCTGTGGCTGCCGCTCCTCTCTCCGAGCCAGTCCGTCGTCACGCGCGCGATGTCGCAGCCGTGGACCGAGGCGCGCTGGAGGAAGTTCGTGCGCGACTATCGCCGGGAGATGAGCCAGCCGGCACCGCGTCAATTGATCGAGCTCCTCGCCCGCCTTTCGCAGCAAGTCGACTTTTCGATCGGCTGCTACTGCGAGCGCGAGAACCGCTGCCACAGATCGGTTCTGAAGAAGCTGCTCGAGGAACAGGGAGCGAACATCGGGCTCTGACCCCGATTTATGCATTCGACCGAAAATCCTTCCGAGTGGGTGCTGCGCTGGGCGCCGCTGGTAGGGCGCGGGCCGGTGCTCGACGTGGCGTGCGGCGCCGGGCGCCACGCGGCGTTCTTCGCCGAGCGCGGCCTCGAGGTGTTCGCGGTGGACCGCGACGACCAGGCGCTACCCGGCGCGATTCGCTTCGCAAAGGCGGACCTGGAAAACGGCAGTCCCTGGCCGTGGCCGGGAAAGCGCTTCGCCGCGATCGTGGTTACAAATTATCTCCACCGGCCGCTTTTCCCGCGCCTCGTCGAGAGCCTCGACGAGGGCGGCGTGCTGATCTACGAAACCTTCATGGCCGGCAACGAGCGCTACGGAAGGCCTTCGAACCCCGACTTCCTGCTGCGGCCGGGGGAGCTGCTCGAGGCTTTTGCCACGCTCGCGGTCGTCGCTTTCGAGCAGGGCACGGTGGCGCGGCCCAAAACGGCCGTGGTGCAGCGCGTCTGCGTCATCCGGGGGGAGGCCGGAAGCGTTAGAATCCCCGCATGATTACCGGAAGCCTGGTCGCGATCGTCACCCCGATGCACGAGGATGGGCGCCTTGACCTCGGAGCCTTCAGGAAGCTGATCGATTGGCACGCCGAGGAGGGCACCGACGGCATCGTGGTGGTGGGCACCACCGGCGAGTCGCCGACGGTGAACGTCGACGAGCACAAGGAGCTGATCCGCCTCGCGGTCCAGCATTCGCGCGGGCGCATCCCGATCATCGCCGGCACGGGCGGCAACTCGACCGCCGAGGCGATCGAGCTCACCGAGTCGGCGAAGAAGAACGGCGCGACCGCCTGCCTTTCGGTGGTGCCGTACTACAACAAGCCCACGCAGGAAGGGATGTACCGGCACTTCCGGAAGATCGCGGAGACCGTCGACCTGCCGATGATCCTGTACAACGTGCCGGCGCGCACCGTCGCCGACATGCAGAACGACACCGTGCTGCGCCTGTCCGAGGTGCCCGGCATCATCGGCATCAAGGACGCGAGCGCCAACATCGAGCGTGGCACCGACCTGATCCGGCGCATGCCGCGCAACTTCGCCATCTACAGCGGCGAGGACGTCACCTCGCTTGCGCTGATCCTGCTCGGCGGCCATGGCGTGATCTCGGTTACCGCCAACGTCGCGCCCAAGCTGATGCACCAGATGTGCGCCGCGGCGCTGGTCGGCGACGTGAAAAAGGCGCGCGACATCAATCTGAAGCTGCTCATGCTGCACCAGAGGCTGTTCATCGAGACCAGCCCGGCCCCGGTCAAGTGGGCGATGAAGGAAATGGGCCTGATCGAGAACGGTCTGCGCCTGCCGCTGGTGCCGCTGTCGGAGAAGTCGCAGCGTGCGGTGCGCGAGGCGCTGCACGAGGCCGGAATCGCGCTTCCGGGCCTGCGGGTCGTGGAAGGGCGCGCATAGCATGCGCAAGGGCCCGAGCTGAGGATGCGCCGGCTAGCCGCGGCAGCCGCCATCGCCCTCGCGGGCTGCAGCACCTCGATGTTCGACAGCAGCGTCGACTACAAGACCGCGTCGCAGCTTCCGCCGCTCGAGATTCCGCCCGACCTCACCGCGCCGCAACGCGACGGCCGCTTCGTGCTTCCGGAGCAGAAGACCGCGACACTTTCGGGCTACCAGCAGGAGCGCAAGGAGCAGGGCCGGTCCGGCCCCGGCGGCGTGCTGCCGCCGGTCGAGGGGGTGCGGCTCGAGCGCCTCGGCGCCGAGCGCTGGCTGGTGGTGCCGGAGCCGCCCGACAAGGTGTGGCCGGTGGTGCGCGAGTTCTGGCTGGAGCGCGGCTTCCTGATCAAGCAGGAAACGCCCGAGGTCGGCGTGATGGAGACCGACTGGGCCGAGAACCGCGCCAACGTGCCGCAGGACTTCATCCGCGGCCTGCTCGGGCGCTTTGCCGACAGCATCTACTCCACCTCCGAACGCGACAAGTTCCGCACGCGCCTCGAGCGCACGCCCGACGGCAACGGCACCGAGATCTACATCAGCCATCGCGGCATGCAGGAGGTCTACACGATCTCCCAGAACCGCAGCGAAGGACAGACCGGCCAGACCTACTGGCAGCCGCGCCCGACCGACCCCGGGCTCGAAGCCGAGTTCCTGCGCCGGCTGATGGTGCGCCTCGGGGCGAGCGAGGAGCGCGCCAAGGTCGCTGCCGCGACGGGCACCACGCCCGACCGCGCCTCGATCGTGAAGTCGAGCGACGGGACGCAGGCGCTGCAGGTGAACGAGCCCTTCGACCGCGCGTGGCGGCGCGTCGGCCTCGCGCTCGACCGGGTCGGCTTCACCGTCGAGGACCGCGACCGGCAGAACGGGCTCTACTTCGTGCGCTACGCCGATCCCGAGAGCGAGATGGCGAAGAAAGACAACGAGAAGGGCCTGTTCTCGCGCCTGTTCGGCTCGAGCGACCCGAAGGTCAAGGCCGAGCAGTTCCGCGTGCAGGTCAAGCCGGTCAACGAGGCGAGCACCGTGAACGTCCTGAACAAGGATGGCGGTGCCGAGACCACCCCCACCGCGCAGCGCATCCTGGTGCTGCTCCACGAACAGCTGAAATAGCATTGCTTCGCTTCGCTTCGCTCGCGAGCGGCAGCCGGGGAAACTGCCTGGTCGTGGAGGCGGGAGACCGCGCCTCGCTCACCCGGGTGCTGCTCGACTGCGGGCTCAACCTCACCGACTCCGAGCGGCGGCTGGCGCGCCTCGGGCTCGCGCCGCGCGACATCGACGGCATGCTCGTCACCCACGAGCACGGCGACCATGCGCACGGCGTGTTCGATTTCGCCGCCGCCCACGGCATCGTGGTCTACCTCACCTACGGCACCATGCTGGCGATGAAAGCCGAGGGCAAGGTGACCGAGGGCGTGCGCATGGTGTTCGTGAACGGGCGGCAGAGCGAGGCGCTCGGCGGCATGCAGGTGATCCCGTTTACCGTGCCGCACGACGCGCGCGAGCCGGTGCAGTTCGTGCTCTCCGACGGCGAGCGCAAGCTCGGCGTGCTGACCGACATCGGCGCGCCCACCGCCCATGTCGCGCAGATGCTCTCGGGCCTGGACGCGCTGGTGCTCGAGTGCAACTACGACCGCGACATGCTGTGGAGCGGGAGCTACCCGAAGTGGCTCAAGCAGCGCATCGCCGGCCCCTTCGGGCACCTGGACAACGAGGATTCGGCGCGGCTGCTCGGCGCGCTCGATCGCTCGAAGCTGAAGCACGTCATCGGCGCGCACCTCTCGCAGCAGAACAACAAGCCGGAGATCGTGCGCGCGATGCTCGCGCGGACGCTGAACTGCGAGGAGAGCTGGATCGGCCTCGCCACGCAGGACGAGGGCTTCGGCTGGCGCGAGGCCTGATCCGGGGCTTACTTCAGGCTTACTTTTTCTCGTCCTTCTTCTCTTCCGCCGGCGCGGCAGGCGCGGGCGACGACGGCGTGGCCGCGGTGGAGCCCGGCGACGCAGGCGAGCTGGGGGCGGACGACGAAGGCGACGAAGGCGCCGGCGACGAGGGCGCCGAGGACGGGGCGCTCGAGCTCGGGGCCTTCTTCGACGACGACTGTTCGCCGCACGCGGCGAGGGTCAGCGCGGCGGCAGCCGCGATCAGCAGGGTCTTGGTCATATGGGTTCCTTGATGGGGTTGGGGGCGCAATTCTAGTGTGCCCCGCGTGAAATTTCACCCCTTCAAGGGATTGGTTCGACTGTCAGAGGCCGACCGTGGTGCCGGAAACCGCCGGGAAGGAGGCGCTCCAGATCTCGCCGAAGCGCGCGCGCATCGCGAGCGCCTCGGTCTCGTCGCCGAGCCCGATCGCGCCGCGGTAGCGGGCCGCCACCGGGCGGCGCACGTAGTCGAGCGAATCGAGCACCAGGAAGGCGTCCTGCAGCTCGCGGATCTCCTCGTGCGTGCGGTTGATCTGGATCACGTGGCCGTAGCGGACGAGCAGGCTCATCATGCGCGGGCACTCGCGCTGGAGATGCTTCGGCTCGTGCACCACCAGGTAGAGGCGCCGCGTGCGGCTGGCGCGCAGGAAGCTTTCGAGCCGCGCGACGCGCGCCGCGTCGTTCAGCCGCAGCGCCGCGCCGTCCGGATCGAAGATGCGCAGCTCGCGCCCCGGGCGCTCGAGCAGGCGCTCGACGGCGGCCTGGAAGCCCTCGCGGGTATCGAAGCTCTCGTACACGGTGTCAGCCATCGCGCTCCTTTTTCGCGTAATGCACGTATCCCGCGCGCTGCCATTCTGCGATCAGGCTTGCAAGCGGTGCAAGGAACGCTTTGTCGGCCGCGCGCCGGTCGGCTAGCTCGCGCAGGAGCCGGGGATGGCGCACCGAGAGCGCTTCCCCGTTGATGAAGAAGCGCTCGCCGTAGTAGAGGAGCGAGGTCTTCGGATCGAGGCGGACCGCCGCGCCGGCGCCTTTTCCAGGCCGGAACACCACGTGCGGCTTGGGCAAGCTCAGGTAGCGGCCGAGGAAATCGATCACGTCGCCCCGCGACCAGCGGATGCGCGCGAGCACTTTTTCACCGAATTGCAGCATTTCGCGCGGGATGCGCGCCGGCCGCGACGCCGGGGCGAGCCGCGGGTCGCGGTATGACGCGTCGGGCAGGCCGCGCTCGTGCAGCCAGTCGAGGAACGCGGCGCCGAGCTCGGCGCCGCGCGGCGCGCGAAAGCCGATCGAGTAGGTGTAGCACTCGTCGAGCGCCACGCCGTCGTGCTCGACCCCCGGCGGCAGGTAGAGCAGGTCGCCGGGATGCGCAATGTATTCTTTTTGTACGACGCGCCATCGGCGCCGGCCCGGTCCCTGCAGCAGGAACACGTCGTAGGAGTCGACGTGCGGCCCGACGCCGCCGCCGGGCGTCGCGTAGCTCACCATCACGTCGTCGAGCCGCGCCTGCGGAACGAACGCGAAGCGCCGCAGCAGCGCGTCGGCGGCTGCCACGTGCAGGTTGACGCCGGACACCAGCAGCGTCCAGTACCCTTTCTCTTGCGTAATCTTTTCAAAGGGTCCGTGCCGCGTTTCCCGCCGCTTGCCACGGCGTTCCACGATCCGGGATTCGACGTCGTCGCGCGCGGCGAGCCGGGCGAGCGCGCGCTTGTCGATCACGCCGCCGAATTCCGGCAGCGCCCGCGGCACGAAAAGCGGGCGCTTCTGCCAATAACGACGCAGAAACGTGCGTGGCGAAAGTCCTCCCAGCAGTTGAAGTCTCATTCGCCGCGGAATTATATGTAGCGCGCGAACTACACCGCGCGTCCGACACTTGTCAAAGCGAAAATGATTTGGCATAGAATCGGCGCACCATGCTCGAACCGGGACAACCCGCGCCGGACTTCGAACTGCCCGATGCAGACATGCAGACGGTGGATCTGTCCGCGTTCAAGGGAAAGAAGAACGTGGTGCTCTATTTCTATCCCAAGGACGGGACGCCCGGGTGCACGCTGGTCACCACCGACTTCTCCGACCACGAGGAGCAGTTCGGCAAGCACGACTGCGTGGTGCTCGGCGTGTCGCGCGACGACTGCCTGACGCACGCGGACTTCCGCGACCGCAACGGCGTCACCATCGGGCTGCTCTCCGACTGCGAGGGCGAGGTGTGCCGCAAGTACGGCGTGATCCAGGACAAGCAGACCGAGGACGGCGTGCGGCGCGAGTGCCTGGTGCGCTCCACCTTCGTCATCGACAAGAAGGGCGTCATCCGCCACGCCGAATACGGCGTCAACCCGCGCGGCCACGCCGCGGAAGTCTTCGACCTGGTGAAAAGACTGCGCTCCTGAGGTCCGGATGCAGGTTGGCCGGGACACGGTCGTCTCGCTGAAAATCCAGATGTACGACGCCCAGGGCGCGCTGCTGCACGCGCCCGAGGACGCGCACACCTATCTGCACGGCGGCTACGGCGGGCTGCTCGACGCGCTCGAGCACTCGGTCGAGGGAAGGCAGCCGGGAGAAACCGTGCGCGTGCAGCTCGAGCCCGAGGACGCGTTCGGCGAATACGACGCGGAGCTCCTGCGCGTCGAGGAGGCCGAGCGCTACGGCGAGGGGCTCGAGGTGGGCATGGAGATCGAGGAGGACGAGCACCTGTACACCGTCACCGACGTGGCGGCGGGCAAGGTGGTGCTCGACGGCAACCACCCGCTCGCAGGAATTGCGTTACGTTTTTCGTGTGAAGTAATTAGCGTTCGGGCCGCCAGGCCCGAGGAAATCGAGCGCGGGGTATCATTGCCCTGAGGGAAGGGGGCAATGAAGAGAACCTGGTTCACCGTAATCGCATGGGCGGCGCTTGCGCTGGCACTCTCCGCGCAGGCGCAGCCCTATCCGAGTCGCCCCATCCGCGTGATCGTGCCGCAGCCGCCGGGCGGCGGCTTCGACCTCGTTGCGCGCGTGATCGCCGAGCCGCTCGCCAAAGTGATGGGCAACCCGGTGGTGGTGGAGAACCGCCCCGGCGCCGGCATGCTGCTCGGCACCGAGGCGGCGGCGAAGGCCGAGGCCGACGGCTACACCCTCCTCCTCGGCGCGAAGCCCAATATCGCGTTCAACGCGGGTCTCTACGACAAGCTGCCCTACGACCCGCGCGCGGACTTCGTTCCGGTGGGGATCGCGAGCTTCAATCCCTACACGCTGGTCGCGCGCAACGATCTTCCGTTCGGTTCTTTAACTGAAATTTTTGCCTATGCAAGGGCGAATCCGGGCAAGCTCACGTACGCGAGCGGGGGAAACGGCACCGGCCAGCACATCACCGCCGCGGTCACCTTCCATCTCGCCGGCGTGCAGGTCACCCACGTGCCCTACAAGGGCGCGGCGCCGGCCTACCAGGACCTGCTCCCGGGGCGAGTCGACCTGTTCTTCGACAACTCCGCGACCGCGCAGCCGCACATCGACGCCAGGCGCGTGAAGCCGATCGCGGTGTCGAGCGCGGAGCGCCTCGCCGCGCTGCCCGGCGTGCCCACGGTCCGCGAGAGCGGCCTCGATTTCGACAACGAGACCTGGATCGGCTATTTCGTGCGCGCCGGCACGCCGGCGCCCATCGTCGCGCGGCTGCGCGCGGATTTCGACAAGGTGCTCGCGATGCCGGAGATCGCCGCAGGGCTCGAGAAGCGCGGCTACCGCGTCGCGCGCCTGACCGGCAAGGACACAGAAGCCATGGTCGCTAGGGATATCGACAAATGGACACAGCTGATCCGCAGCGCGGGCATCCGCGCGTCGGACTAAGCGGGCAGCGCCGCTTCGACATCACGCACCGGCGCGCTTCGGCGACGGGCGCGGGGCTGCGCTACGTCAGCGACGAGACGAGCGGGATCACGCGCAAGCGCGTCGGCACCGGCTGGGCCTACTACCTGCCCGACGGCGTGCGCATCGTCGACCGGCGCGAGCGCAAGCGCATCAACTCGCTGGCCATCCCGCCGGCGTGGACCCAGGTCTGGATCTGCCCCGATCCCGACGGCCACATCCAGGCCACCGCGCGCGACGCGCGCGGCCGCAAGCAGTACCGCTACCACCCGGCGTACCGCGATGCGCGCGACCACTCGAAGTTCCGCCACATGCTCGAGTTCAGCGAGGTGCTGCCCCTATTGCGCGAGCGCATCGAGCACGATCTGCGCGCGCCCGACCATTCGCGCCGCCAGCTCCTCGCCACGGTGGTGCGGCTGCTCGACCGCACGCTGATCCGCGTCGGCAACGACGAGTACGCGCGCGAGAACAAGTCGTTCGGCCTGACCACGCTGCGGCGCCGGCACGTGCGGGTCAACGGCGAGACGCTGTCGTTCACCTTCCGCGGCAAGAGCGGCGTCGAGCACAGCATCACGCTCGAGGAGCCGCGCCTCGCGCGCATCATCCAGCGCTGCCAGGACCTGCCGGGCCACGAGCTCTTCCAGTACCTCGACGCCAACCGCAGGCGCCAGGCGATTTCCTCCGACGACGTCAACGCGTATCTGCGCGAGCTCACCGGGCGCGACGTCACGGCCAAGGACTTCCGCACCTGGGGCGGCACCATGCTCGCGGCCGTCGAGCTGCGCGCGATGGGGCTCGCCGCCAGCCGGCGCGAGGCCGACCGCAACATCCTCCGCGCCATCGACGCCGTGGCCGAGCGCCTCGGCAATACCCGCGCGGTCTGCCGCAAGTACTACGTTCACCCCGAGCTCCTGCGCGCCTACCTGATGGGCGTCACCGTGCCGCTGCCCGAGGTGCCGGGGCGCCGGCGCGACCGCCGCCGCCAGCGCGAGGCCGCGCTGCGCCGCGACGAGATCATCGTGCTCCAGTTCCTGCGGGAGCGGATCCCCGAGCCGTCATGAAGGGCTGCGAGCTGTGCGTGCCGAAGGACGTGCTCTTCGAGAGCGACTTCGCGTACGTGTGCTACGAAACCAATTCGCTCAGCAAGGGGCACGTCATCGTGGTGCCGAAGCGCCACGTGGCCGATTTCTTCGACATGAGCGGCGCCGAGCAGGGCTCCGTTCTTGCCCTTCTCAACAGAGCCCAGAAAATGATCCGCGATAAATATAAGCCGGACGGCTATAACATCGGCGTGAACATCGGTGCCGTCGCGGGCCAGTCGCGCATGCACGTTCACGTGCACTTGATCCCGCGCTACGCGGGCGACCCCCACGAGGGAAAAGGGGTCAGGGCAATTTTTTCGTAACCCAGCCGTTCCAGAGGCGCCGCGCGGCGTCGGCGAGCTCGCCCGCGGTGAGCCCGACCGGGCCGACGCCGTCCGCGGCGAGCGCGTCGGCCGCGGCGCCGTGCAGGTGCACGCCGAGCACCAGCGCCGACTCGCCGGAGAGGCGCTGCGCGAGCAGCGCGCCGAGGATTCCCGAGAGCACGTCGCCCATCCCGGCGCTCGCCATGCCGGGGTTGCCGGTGGTGTTGATGAAGAGATGGCCGTCGCGCGCGACCACCACGCTGCCGTTCCCTTTGAGCACCGCGTGCGCGTTGTAGCGCTCCGCGAGCGCCCGCGCCGCGGCAAGCCGATCCGTCTGCACTTCACTGGTAGAGATTTTGAGAAGACGCCCCGCCTCGGCCGGATGCGGCGTAAGTAGCGTATCGGCATTGCGCCGCTCGCAGGCGTTGCGCAGGTTCTTGTCGTCGGCGAGGAGGTTGAGCGCATCGGCGTCGAGCACGCACGGCCAGTCGCTCGCGAGCACCGCGCCGACCAGCGTCGCGGCGTGCTCGGTGCGCCCGAGGCCGGGCCCGGCGACCACCGCGTCGAGATCCTGGCCGAGCACGTCGTCGACGTGGCGCAGCATCAGCTCCGGCGCGCCGAAATCGGCCGCGAGGTGCTCGAGCAGGCCCACGTACACTCTCCCCGCGCCGAGCTTCAGCGCCGAGCGGCCCGCGAGCAGCGCCGCGCCGGTCATGCCGCGCGCGCCGCCGATGATGCCGAGCGAGCCCGCGTTGCCCTTGTGGAAGTTGCGCGGCCGGGCCTTGAGCGCGCTCTGGAACAGCGAGCGCTCGGCGACCCAGGCGTTCGACCTCGAAGCCGACAGATCGAGATCGAGTCCCGCCACGCGGATCTCGCCGCAATGGTCCGGGCCCTCGAGCGTCAGCAGTCCCGGCTTCAGCGCGATGAACGTGATCGTGTGCGTGGCGCGCACCGCGCAGCCGAGCACCTGGCCGCTGTCCGACTGGATCCCGCTCGGCACGTCGAGCGCCAGCACGGGACAGGTCTGGCGGTTCGCGTACTGGATGAGCTCGGCGTACTCCCCGGCGATCGGCCGCGCGAGCCCGATGCCGAACAAGCCGTCGATCACCAGACCCCAGCTCTTGTCGAGCGGCAGCTCGCGCGGATGGCTCACCACCTTGACGCGGAAGAAGCGCTCCTCGAGCCGCGCCGCCGCGATGCGCGCGTCGCCGCCGTTGTTCCCCGGCCCGGCGAGCACGAGGATGTCTTTTCGATCTTCGGGAACCAGCGTCGCGGCGAACTCCGCTGCGGCCGCTCCGGCGCGCTCCATGAGGGGCAGCTCGCCAGCCGTAGCTTCGATCTGCCGGATTTCGCGAGTGAGATAGATCGCTTCAGGCATAAATGGCGTCAGACGAACATTATTCCTCAATCTACTTCTTGGTAACGCCGATAAGAGCGTCAGGAAGCCACGTCGCGGTCTCCGGGAAGAGCGTGATGATCGCGATGCACAGCACCATCATGAGGAAGAACGGCGCGGAGGCGAGGGCGACGTAGTTGCTGTCGCGGCCGGTCATGGTCTGGAGCACGAAGATGTTGAAGCCGAGCGGCGGGGTGAGCTCGGCGATCTCGACCAGCAGCACGATGAAAATGCCGAACCAGACCAGGTCGAAGCCGGCTTTCTCGACCATGGGAATCACCACCGAGGTGGTCAGCACGATCATCGACACGCCGTCGAGCGCGGTGCCGAGCAGGATGTAGATGCCGGCGAGGATCGCGATCAGGGTGTACTTGTGCGGCTCGAGCGAGGCGACCCATTCGGCGAGCACGCGCGGGATGCCGGTGAACGCCATGCACGAGGAGAGGAAGCTCGCGCCGGCGAGGATGAACATGATCATGCAGGAAAGCCGCGTCGCGCCGATCAGGCTCGCCCAGAAGCTCTGGCGGTCGAGGCCGCCCGACCACCAGGCGATGACGAGCGCGCCGAGCACGCCCCAGGCCGCGGCCTCGGTCGCGGTGGCCCAGCTCATCGCCATCACGACCACGACGAAGGCGATGAGGGCGAGGCAGGGCATCAGCAGCCGGGTCTTGGCGAGCTTCTGCGCGAAGCTCAATCGCTCCTGCTCGCGCGGCGTCTTCGCCGGGTTGGCGAGCGCCCAGACGATGATGTAGCCGGAGAAGAGCGCGGTGAGGATGAAGCCGGGGATGAAGCCGGCGAGGAACACCTTGATGATCGACACCTCGGCCGCCACCGCGTAGACCACCATGATGATGGAAGGCGGCAGCAGGATGCCGAGCGTGCCCGCGGCGGCGAGCGAGCCGAGGCAGGTCTTCTCGTCGTAGCCGCGGCGCTTCAGCTCGGGCAGCGCGACCTTGGCGATGGTGGCGCAGGTCGCGGCCGAGGACCCCGAGACGGTACCGAAGATGGCGCAGCCGAGGATGTTCACGTGCATGAGGCGCCCCGGCAGCCATCGAAGCCACGGCGCGAGGCCCTCGAACATCTCCTCCGAGAGCTTGGTGCGGTAGAGGATCTCGCCCATCCACACGAAGAGCGGCAGCGCGGCGAGGGTCTCGGAGGCGGTGGTGCGCCAGAAGGCCTGGAACAGGCTCGGTGCCGGATCGGAATTGGTGAAGAACTGGAATCCGACCCAGGCGACCGCGGCGAGCGACACGGCGATCCACACGCCGCCGACCAGCAGGACGATCAGGATGACGAACAGGACGAGGCCGGCTTCGAGGGGCGTCATCTACACGGTCTCGCTGAAGTCCCCCGCGGCGCGCCGCGACTCCTCCTCGACCTGGTAGCTGGGTTTCTGCCGTCGGAGGACGCGCACGGTTTCGTCGACCAGCGCGACGAGGAGCACGCTCACGCCGAGCACCAGGCTCACCTGCGGGATCCACTCGGGAATCACGAGCAGGCCTTGCGTCATGTACTTGTCACGCCAGTTGCCGTAGACGTAGTCGACGATCGCCCAAAGCATGTAGGCGGTGGCGCAGAGGGCGACGCCGAGGGCGAAGAGCTCGGCGAAGCGGCGGCCGCGGCTGCCGAGCCGCTCGACCAGCAGGCCGACGCGCACGAGCTCGCCATGGCGGAAGGTGTGGCCGAGGGCGAGGAACGCGGCCGCGGCGCAGAGCCACCCGGTGATGTCGTCGGCGCCGCGGATCAGGATGCCGAAGCTGCGGCCGACGGCCTGCGCCAGCATCACGACGCCGATCAGCACGAGGCACACCGCCGCGAGGACCGCGCTCGCAGCGTAGAGGCGGTCAAGGAACCGCCTCATAAAAGGGGGTGCGGGGGTAAGGTGTTTTTCACCCCCGCGTCCCACTATTTGCCGCGGTAGGCTTTGATGATGGACTGTCCCTCGGCGCCGGACTTCTTCAGCCACTCGTCGAGGATCTGCGCGCCGACCTTGGCGTAGGCCGCCTTCATCGCCGCGTCGGGTTGATGAAGTGTCATGCCGTTCTTGGCGAGAAGGTCGTTCGCCTCCAGCGTGCGCACCTTCGACATCGCCCAGCCGCGCGTCTCGGCGGTGGACGCCACGCGCACGATCGCGGCCTGGTCCGCGGCCGAGAGGCGCGAGAACGCGCGCGAGTTGACCACCACGGCGTTCTTCGGATGGAACGCGCTGGTGTCGTAGTAATTCTTGACGTACTCCCAGGCCTTGGTCGCGGTGCCGGTGGCCGACGAGGTGATCATCGCCTGGATGCCGCCGGTGGCGAACATCTGCGGCACGTCGGGCACCTGCACGACCGTCGGGTTGGCGCCGAGGAGCTCGGCGAGCCGCGCGGTGAGCGGGCTGTAGGTGCGGAACTTGGTGCCCTTGAGGTCGGCGACGCTCTTCAGCGGCTCCTTGGTGTAGATGCCCTGGCCGGGCCACGCCACCGAGTAGAGCAGCTTCAGGCCGCGTCCCTGCAGCTTCTTCTCGAGGAGCGGCTTCTGCGCCTGGTAGAACTTCCAGGCCTCGTCGTAGCCGGCGGCGACGAACGGGATGTTGTCGGCCTCGAACACCGGGTCCTCGTTGCCGAACTGCGAGAGCAGGAACTCGGCGATGTTGACCTGCCCGGTCGACACGGCGCGCAGCATGTCGGGATGCTTGATGAGCGAGCCGTTCGAGTGCACCACGATGTCGAGCCGGCCCTCGGTCGCTTTCTTGACGTCTTCCGTGAACGACTTGACGTTGCGCGTGTGGAACTCGCCGTCGGAATAAGGCGTCGGCATGTCCCACTTGGTCTGCGCCTGCGCCGCGCCGAAAGCGACGGCGGCCGCGGCGAGCGTTGCGATGCGGGCGATCATCGATCCTCCTCCCGTTCTGGAGGCCGCATCTTAGCCTAGACTGCGGCCATGCCCGATCTTTCGCTCCGGCTGGACGAGCTCGCGCGCGCCGGGCTCGCCCGACGCCGGCGCGTGGTGGAAAGCTCGGACGGGCCGCACCTCACCGTGGAGGGCCGCCGCTACCTCGCGTTCTGCAGCAACGACTACCTCGGGCTCGCTCACGATCCTCGCCTGATCGAGGCGGCGTGCCGCGGCGCCGAGCGCTACGGCGTCGGCGCCGGCGCCTCGGCGCTGATCAGCGGCCATACCTCGGCGCACGAGGCGCTCGAGTCGCGCCTCGCCCGGTTCGTGGGCCTGCCGCGCGCGCTGCATTTCGGCGCGGGCTACCTCGCGAACCTCGGCCTGGTCGCCGCGCTCGCCGGCCGCGGCGGGACGGTGTTCTCCGACGAGCTGAACCATGCCTGCCTCATCGACGGCGCGCGCCTGTCGCGCGCCGAGGTGCGCGTCTATCCGCACATGGACCTCGCCGCGCTCGGCCGCATGCTCGAGCGCTGCGAGACGCCGGAGAAGCTGGTCGCGACCGACGCCGTGTTCAGCATGGACGGCGACCTCGCGCCCCTGCCGGAGCTGCTCGCGCTCTGCGAGCGGCACGACGCCTGGCTGGTGGTGGACGACGCGCACGGCTTCGGTGTGCTCGGGGAGGGCGGGCGAGGGGCGCTTTCGCACTTCGGCATCGCCTCGCCGCGCATCGCCTACATGGGCACGCTCGGCAAGGCCGCCGGGGTCCACGGCGCCTTCGTCGCCGGCGAGGAAGCGCTGATCGAATGGCTGGTGCAGCGCGCGCGCACCTACGTCTTCACCACGGCGAGCCCGCCGCTCCTCGCCTGCGCGCTGATGGCGAGCCTCGAGCTGATGGAGAAAGAGGAAGCACGCCGAGTTCATCTGCGGGCTCTTATCGGTCGCTTGAGGCAAAAGCTCGAAGACCTGCCGTGGCGTCTCCGCGCCTCGGACACGCCGATCCAGCCGCTCATCGTCGGCGACAACCGCGCGGCGCTCGATCTCGCCGAAGGGCTGCGCAGCCGCGGCATCTGGGTGCCGGCAATCCGCCCGCCGACCGTGCCGCAAGGGACCGCGCGCCTGCGCATCGCGCTCTCGGCGGCGCACAGCGTCGAGCACGTAGATGAGCTCGCGGCGGCGCTGCGCGAGCTGAGCCGGAGCGCATGAAAAGCCGCGATCTGCTCGAGCGCAGCCGTAAGGCGGTGTGGCATCCGTGCACGCAGATGAAGGCGCACGAGCGCTTTCCCCCGGTTCCGATCGAGCGCGCGGCTGGCGTGTGGCTCTACGACTTCGACGGACGGCGCTATCTCGATGCGGTCAGCTCCTGGTGGGTGAACATCCTCGGCCACGCCCATCCGCGCATCAACGCCGCGGTCCGCGAGCAGCTCGAGCGGCTCGAGCACGTGATGCTGGCGGGCTTCACTCACGCGCCGGTGGTGGAGCTTTCCGAGCGACTCGCCGGGCTCACCGCCGCGCTAGGGGGTGGGCGTTTAGGGCATTGCTTCTACGCCTCCGACGGCGCTTCGGCGGTCGAGATCGCGCTCAAAATGAGCTTTCATTACTGGAGGAACGCCGGCCGGCCGGAGAAGCGATCGTTCGTGGCGCTCTCGGGCGGCTACCACGGCGAGACGCTGGGGGCACTTTCCGTAACCGATGTGCCGATGTTTCGCGACGCCTACGCGCCTTTGCTGCGCCAGGGCGCGACCGTGCCGAGCCCCGACTGGCGCGCCGCCGAGCCGGGGGAATCCGCCGTTGGACACGCCGTGCGCCGCGCGTCGGACCTCGAGAACTATTTTCATGAGCACCACGAAAAAACTGCGGCGCTCATTCTCGAGCCTCTCGTGCAGTGCGCCGCCGGCATGGCCATGTATCACCCGGAGTATCTGCGCCGGGCGAGGCGCCTGTGCGAGCGCTACGAGGTTCACCTGATTGCCGACGAGATCGCCGTCGGCTGCGGGCGCACCGGCACCTTCCTCGCCTGCGAGCAGGGGCCGGTGCGGCCCGACTTCCTGTGCCTGTCGAAGGGTCTTTCCGGCGGCTATTTGCCGCTTTCGGTGGTGCTCACGACCGAAAAGGTCTACGGGGCCTTCTACGACGACGACATGGGGCGCGGCTTCCTGCACTCCCATTCCTACACCGGCAACCCGCTCGCCTGCCGCGCGGCGCTCGCCGCGCTTTCGATCCTGGAAGAGGAGAAGGTGCTGGAGCGCAATCTGGCCACCCGGGTGTTCCTTACGGAAAGAGCGAACCGCATTGCATCTCACCCGCGGGTCCGGCATTGGCGCAACACCGGGATGATCTGGGCTTTCGAGGTCGAGACCGAGGATCCGGCGTTCGCGCGCCGCTTCCATGCCGCGGCGCTCGAACGGGAGCTCCTGCTGCGGCCGCTCGGCCGTACGGTCTACTTCATGCCGCCCTATGTCATTGCGCGCGACGAGATCGAGCTCCTGATCGACCGCGCCGCGGCGCTGCTCGACGAGCTCGAGTGAAGGCCGGATTCTTCGTCGCCGGGACCGACACCGGCGTCGGCAAGACGCTCGTCGCCGCGGCGCTCCTGCGCTGCTTCCGCGCGCTCGGTTTGCGAGCCGCGGGCATGAAGCCGGTCGCTGCGGGCTGCGAGCAGGGCCGGAACGACGACGTCGAAGCGCTGCTCGGCGCCGGGACGAGCGGGCTCGACCGCAGCCTCGTTTGTCCCTATCTCTTCGAGCCGCCGATCGCCCCCCACATCGCCGCCGCCGAGGCCGGCGTGAGAATCGACCTCGCGGTCATCGAAATCGCCTTCCGAAAACTCCAAAGCCGAGCTGACGTGGTGATCGTTGAGGGCGTCGGCGGCTTTCGCGTGCCGCTCGGCGAGCGCGAAGACGCGGGCGCGATCCCGAAGCGCCTCGGCCTGCCGGTGGTCCTGGTCGTGGGACTGCGCCTCGGATGCCTGAACCATGCGCTGCTCACCCAGGAGGCGCTCGAGGCCGAGGGGCTCGCGCTCGCCGGCTGGGTCGTCAATCGAATCGACCCCGCCATGGCGCGCGCCGAGGAGAATATCGCCGCGCTCAGGCAGCGCCTGCGCGCGCCGCTCCTCGCCGACGTGCCCTACGGCGCGCCTAGCGGCTTTCCAGTTGCGCTAGAACGGCTTTGGCCAGCGCGAGGCTCGCCGTAAGTCCGGGGGACTCGATGCCGAAGAGGTGCACCAGCCGCGGGATGCCGTGCCTGGCCGGTCCCTGGACCTCGAAGTCGGGCGCGGGCTCCTTCGGGCCCGCGGTCTTGGGCCGGATTCCGGAATAGCCCGGCAGGAGCGCGCCGTCGGGCAGCGCCGGCCAGTAGCGGCGGATCGCGCCATAGAAGCGCTCGGCGCGCCCCGGGTCGACGGCATAGTCTTCCTTTCCGCCGATACGCTCGATCCATTCCACATCCGGGCCGAAGCGCGCCTGGCCGGCGAGGTCGAGCGTCACGTGCACGCCGAGGCCGCCGGGCTCGGGGATTGGGTAGACGAGCCTTGAGAATGGCGAGCGGCGGGCCAGGGAATAGTAGTTCCCCTTCGCGTAGTACTCGCCAGGGGCGAGCTCCGCACGGTAACCCTCCATCTTCTTGGCGACCGTCGGTGCTCGCAGGCCGGCGGAATTCACCAGGCTTGCACAACCTATGGGATCGCTGCCGTCCACGTGGAGGATGAATCCATCCTGGCGGACCTCGACGCGAGCCAAAGGACTTTTCAAGGCAAGCATCGCACCCTGCGCCTCGGCATCGCCGAGATAGGCGAGCATGAGCGCATGGCTGTCGATGATCCCGGTGGAAGGGGAATAGAGCGCGGCGACGCACGAGAGCTCGGGCTCGAGCGCGAGCGCCTGGGCGCGCGTCAGCCACACCACGTCGGTGACCCCGTTGGCATGCGCTTTTTCCTGAATCTTCTGCAATTCCGGAAGCTGCGAATCGTCTGCCGCGACGATGAGCTTCCCCGAGCGCCGATGAGGCACGCCGTGCGCCACGCAATACTCGTAAAGGAGCGCCTTGCCTTCGACGCAGGCGCGGGCCTTGAGCGAGCCCTTCGGATAGTAGATGCCCGCGTGGATCACTTCGGAGTTGCGCGAGCTGGTGTGCGTGCCGATCGCGTCCTCGGCCTCGAGGATGACCACCTCGCGTCCCGACAGCGCGAGCGCGCGCGCCACCGCGAGGCCCACGACCCCGGCGCCGATCACGACGGCGTCAAGCTGCTCCACGCGCCAGCCGCCTTTCGAACAGGAATGCCCCGAGTCCGGCGAGCGCGGCGGTGTTCGCCATGGGTCGCGCGCTGCCGTCGAACGCCGCGCCGAGCAGCGTGCTGACCAGTGCACCGCAAGTGAAGCTCAGGGCGCCGAGCAGGGAGGATACCGTGCCGGCGGCGCCGGGAAACGGAGACAGCGCGCTCGCCGTGGCGCTCGGTGCGATGAGCGCGGTACCGAAAAGGTAGACGGCAAAGGGCACGACCACGGCGAGCCAGTGCGCCGTGCCGGCCCACGCCAGCGCCGCCGCGGCGGCTCCGGACGCGAGCGCGAGCAGGGCCCCGGCGCGCATGAGCTTTCCCATCCCGATCCTCAGCACGAGCCGGCGGGAGGTCCAGGCGCCGCTGATCTGGCCGAGCATGACCAGTGCGAACATCCAGCCGTAAGCGGCCGTGGGAACGCCCAAGCCGCGGATCAGCGTGAAGGCGGAGTTGGATACCCAGGCGAGGATTCCGGCCTGCGCGCAGATGAAGACCAGCACCGGCGGATAGAAGCGCCGGTCGCCGAGGATCGCGGCGAAGCTGCCCGCCACGGCGGCGGGACGCAGGGAGCGCCGCGGCTCGGGCGCCGTTTCGCGCAGGCGCAGGGCCGTGGCCGCGGCGAGCGCCGCCGCGGCGGCCGCGAGTGCCCAGAACACCGCCTGCCAGCCCCAGCGGCCGGCGAGCTGAGCTCCCGCGAGGGGAGCGGCGATCGGAATGAGGCTGAAGACGATCGTGATGCTGGCCAGCGTGCGCGCCGCCTGCTCGTGCGCGTGCAGATCGCGCACGATCGAGCGCACGATCACCGCGCCGCTCGCCATCGCGGTTCCCTGCGCGAAGCGTGCCGCGGCGATGGCGGCGATCGACTCCGTGAGCGCGGCGGCGAGCGAAGCGGCGAGCATCATGGCGAGGCCGGCGAGCAGCACGGGCTTGCGTCCGAAGCGGTCGGACAGCGGGCCCCAGAAGAGCATCCCGGCGGCGAGCCCGACGAAATACGCCGTCAGCGTGGACTGCCCGGCGCTGACCGGCTCGCCGAGCGACTCGGCGAGCGCGGGCAGCGACGGCACGAACAGGTCGGTGCCGAGCGCGGGCAATCCCATCAGGATGCCGAGCAGGACCAGCGAGGGCGAAGCGGATTTGCTATTCAAGATAGGATTCGATTCTAAATGGGCTGGCAATTCTGGATCGACCGCGGCGGCACCTTCACCGACATCGTCGCGCGCCGCCCCGACGGCGCCCTTGTCACGCACAAGCTGCTTTCCGAGAATCCCGGGCGCTACCGCGATGCGGCGCTGGCCGGCATTCGTGAGCTTCTCTCCCTGAAAAAGGGAGCCGAGATTCCTTCCGAAGTCATAGAGGCCGTGAAGATGGGCACCACGGTGGCGACCAACGCGCTGCTCGAGCGCAAGGGCGCCCGCACTGTCCTCTTCATCACGCGCGGCTTTCGCGACGCGCTGCGCATCGCCTACCAGAACCGGCCGCGCATCTTCGACCGCCACATCGTGCTGCCGGAGATGCTCTATTCGAAGGTGGTCGAGGTCGAGGAGCGCGTCGGCGCCCATGGCGACCTCGTCCTGCCTCTGGACGAAAAGCAGGCGCAGGCCGCCCTTCTTTCTTCCTATGAAGAAGGCTACAGGTCGATCGCCATCGTCTTCATGCACGGCTACCGCCACCCCGACCACGAGTCGAAGGTGGCGGAGCTCGCGAAGCGCGTCGGCTTCACCCAGGTCTCGGTCTCGCACCGGGTGAGCCCGCTCATGAAGCTCGTCGGCCGGGGCGATACCACGGTCGTCGACGCCTATCTCTCGCCGATCCTGCGCCGCTACGTCGAGGAAGTCGCTGCCGAGCTCCCGGGCGTGCGCCTACTTTTCATGCAGTCGAACGGCGGCCTCGCCGGCGCGCGCCAGTTCCAGGGCAAGGACGCGATCCTCTCGGGGCCCGCGGGCGGCATCGTAGGCGCGGTGCGCACCGCGGCCGCCGCCGGCTTCGACCGCATCATCGGCTTCGACATGGGCGGCACTTCCACCGACGTGTCGCACTACGCCGGCGAGCTCGAGCGCGAGCTCGAGACGCGGGTCGCGGGCGTGCGCATGCGCGCGCCGATGATGAGCATCCATACCGTGGCGGCCGGCGGCGGCTCGATCCTGCACTTCGACGGTGCGCGCTACCGCGTGGGACCCGACTCGGCGGGCGCGAACCCCGGCCCGGCCAGCTACCGCCGCGGCGGTCCGCTCACCGTGACCGATGCCAACGTGATGCTCGGCAAGATCCAGCCGGAATACTTCCCTCGGGTGTTCGGGCCGGAAGGGAACGAGCGCCTCGACGCTCATGCCGTCACGGATGGGTTTGCAAAACTCACTGCACAAATCGCGGACGGCCGCTCTCCGGAGGCGGTCGCCGAGGGCTTCGTGCAGATCGCGGTCGGCAACATGGCGAACGCGATCAAGCACATCTCGGTGCAGCGCGGCCACGACATTACGCGGTACACGCTGTGCTGCTTCGGCGGCGCTGCCGGCCAGCACGCCTGCCTCGTGGCCGACGCGCTCGCGATGACGCGCGTCTTCATCCATCCGCTCGCCGGCGTGCTCTCGGCCTACGGCATGGGGCTCGCCGACCAGGTGGCGATGCGCAGCCATGCGGTCGAGGCGAAGCTCGACGATCCCCGCGCGCTCGAGGACGTGGCCGAGCGGCTCGCCGCCGAGGCGAGCGCCGATCTCGTCGCGCAGGGCGTGCCGGCCGCGGCGGTCAAGGTGCTGCGGCGCGCGCACCTCAAGTACGAGGGAACCGACACGGCGCTCGTCGTGACGCTCGGCTCGCTCGCCGACATGCAGGCGCAGTTCGAGGCCGCGTACCGCAAGCAGTTCTCCTTCCTGATGCCGGGAAAGGCGCTGGTCGCCGAGGCGGTCTCGGTCGAGGCGCTCGCCGCCGGCCAGCCGATCGCCGAGCAGCCGGCGCGGCCCAAGCCGGCGGGCGCGCCGGCCGAGACGGTGAGGATTTTTTCCGGCGGTGCCTGGCGCGCGGCGCCGCTCTACAGGCGGGAGGACCTGGCACCGGGGCAGCGCATCGACGGCCCGGCGATCATCGCCGAGGCGAATGCCACGACGGTGGTCGAGCCCGAGTGGCGCGCGAGCGTGACCCCGCTCGATCACCTGGTCCTGGAACGGGTGGCGCAGAGGAAAAAAGCCACGGCCATCGGAACTCAAGTCGATCCGGTGATGCTCGAGATTTTCAACAACCTTTACATGTCCATCGCCGAGCAGATGGGCTTGCGGCTGCAGAATACGGCGTACTCGGTGAACATCAAGGAGCGGCTGGATTTTTCCTGCGCGCTGTTCGACGGCGAGGGCAACCTGATCGCCAACGCGCCGCACATGCCGGTCCACCTGGGTTCGATGGGCGAATCGATCAAGACCGTGATCCGTTTGAACGCGGCAACCATGAAGCCGGGCAACGTGTACGTGCTCAACGCGCCGTACAACGGCGGCACGCATCTTCCCGACGTCACGGTGATCACGCCGGTCTTCGATCAAGCCGGAAAAGAAGTGCTCTTCTATGTGGGCTCACGCGGGCATCACGCCGACATCGGCGGCATCACGCCGGGATCGATGCCGCCGGGCTCGAAGGTGGTCGAGGAGGAGGGCGTGCTCATCGACAACTTCCTGCTGGTCGAGCAGGGGCGGCTGCGCGAGAAGGAAGTGTCGGCGCTGCTCGGCTCCGGCGCCTATCCGGTGCGCAACGTGCACCAGAACATCGCCGACCTGCAGGCGCAGATCGCGGCGAACGAGAAGGGCGTGCAGGAGCTGGCGCGCATGGTGGCGCACTTCGGCCTGGACGTGGTGCGTGCCTACATGCGCCACGTCCAGGACAACGCCGAGGAGTCGGTGCGCCGGGTGATTGGAGTCTTGAAGGACGGCGAGTTCGACTATCCGCTCGACAACGGCGCTCGCATCAAGGTTTCCATAAAAATTCTGAAAGAAGAGCGGGAAGCGAAAATCGACTTCACCGGCACCTCCGCGCAGCTGCCGAACAACTTCAACGCGCCTTCGGCGGTGTGCATGGCGGCGGTGCTGTACGTGTTCCGCACGCTGGTCGACGACGACATCCCGCTGAATGCCGGGTGCCTCAAGCCGCTCAGCGTGTCGATCCCCGAGGGCTGCATGTTGCGTCCGCGCTACCCGGCGGCGGTGGTGGCGGGCAACGTCGAGACGTCGCAGTGCATCACCGACGCGCTCTATGGCGCGCTCGGCGTGCTCGCGGCCTCGCAGGGCACCATGAACAATTTCACGTTCGGCAACGACCGCTACCAGTACTACGAGACCGTCGCCGGCGGTTCGGGCGCCGGACCGGACTTCGACGGCGCCGACGTGGTGCAGACGCACATGACCAATTCGCGCCTCACCGATCCCGAAGTGCTCGAGTGGCGCTTTCCGGTGCGCCTCGAGAGCTTCGAGATCCGCGCGGGATCGGGCGGGCGCGGACGCAGTCGCGGCGGGCACGGCGCGGTGCGGCGCGTCCGCTTCCTCGAGCCGATGACCGCCGCGATTCTCTCGGGCCATCGCCTGGTGCGCCCGCACGGCATGGCGGGCGGCGAAGCCGGCGCAGCAGGAAATAATTACGTTCTGCGCTGTGACGGAAGTCGCACCGAGCTCGGTCCGTTCGACCAGACCGAAATGCGCGCCGGCGATGTATTCGTGATAGAGACCCCGGGTGGCGGCGGCTTCGGCGCTATAGAATAGGACCCGGCGAATAACTAGAACTCGAATGAAGCCGAGCACGATCTATTCAAAGTCGGGCAAGGGAGTCCAGGAAGCTTCCGGCAAGACGAGCCTGCTCAAGCGCGCCGACCGCGCGGTGCTGTCTGCCATCGACGGCCGCGCCACGCTGGGCGAGGTGGCGCAGAAGGTCGGCAAGAGCTTCGACGGGGAGTTCGAGAAGCTCATTGCGCAGCTCGACAAAGAGGGCTTCGTGCGCGAGGTCGCTGCCGCCGCTTCCGCGGCCTCGCAGTCGCGGCCAGCGGTCGCGACGGCGAAGTCCGCGGCCAAGGCGCCCGCGGCGAAATCCTCCTCTTCCGGCGGCGCCGACGACCTCGACTTCACCACCATCATGCCGGCGATCAAGCCCGCGGCGCGTCCGCTGGCGTCCGCCGCCGCGCCGTCGAAGGCGCAGGTGAGCGATGCCGCGCAGCGCGCGAAAGAACAGGAGTCGGCGCTCTACAAGGCGCGGCAGGAAGCCGAGGCCAAGGCGCAGGCCGAGCGTGACCGCATCAAGCAGGAAGCGGAGGCCAAGGCGCGCGTCGAGGCCGAGGCCAAGGCGCGGCTCGACGCCGAGAACCGCCTGCGCGAGGAGGCGATCGGTCGCGCCAAGGCGGCGGCCGAGGCGCAGGTGAAGGCGGCGCGGGCGAAGGCCGAAGCCGAGGCGCTGGCGAAGCTCGACGCCGAGCGCAGGGTGCGCGAGGAAGTCGAGCGCAAGGTGCGCGAGGAGGCCGAGCGCGCGCTGCGCGAAGCCGAGGCGCTGCGCCAGCGGCTCGAGGAAGAACGCAAGGCGCGCGAGGAAGTCGAGCGCAAGCGCCGCGAAGACGAAGAGCGCCGCCGCATGGAGGAAGAAGAGCGGCGCGCACGCGCGGAGGCCGAGCGCAAGGCGCGCGAGGAGGCCGAGCGCAAGCGCCGCGAAGAGGAGGAGCGCAAGCGCCGCGAGGAGGAAGAGAAGAAGCGCCGCGCCGAAGAGGAGCGTCGCGTCGAGGAGGAAGCGCGGCGTCTGCGCGAGGAAATCGAGGCGAAGGCGAGGGAGGCCGCGGAGCTCGCACGGCGCGAGGCGGAGGACCGGCTGCTGCGCGAGAAGGAGGAGCAGGTGCGCCGGGCCAAGGAGGCCGAGGAAGCGCGCATGCTCCAGGCGCGCGCCATGGAAGAGGCGCGCACGCGCGCCCGCCAGCGCGAGCGCGATCAAGACGACCATCGCGGCAGAAAGTCCAAAGACGAAACCAGGGTGGCGCAGCCCACGCTGCCCGCCGCCGCGCCGGCGCCGGGCGATGGCAGCCTCGACGCGCTCATGGCGGACCTCGATTCGTTCTCGCAGCGCGAGGAGGAGGAGCGCCGCGCCCGCGAGGTCGCCGACCGCGAGTCGCGCGAGGAAGGCAAGCGCAAGTCGCAGGCCGAGGCCGAGCGCCGGGCGCAGGAGGAAGCCGAGCGCCAGATGCGCGAGCAGCTCGAGCGCGAGGCGCGCGAGCAGGAGGAGCGCTTGCGCCGCGACGAGGAAGAGCGGCGCGCCCGCGAGGAAGCCGAGCGGCGCGCGGGTGTCGAGGAGCGCCGCCGGCTCGAGGCCGAGGAGAGCCGCCGGCTGGAAGCCGAGGAGCGCAAGCGCAAAGCGCAGGAGACGCTCCTCGCGAAGGCCGCGCCGCTGCCCGACATCGAGGTGAGCGACAAGGACCTCGACATGACCGAGGTGCGCCGCGACGAGGCGGCGGTCGCGCGCGACGCGCGCAAGGCGCAGCGCGAGCGCGAGCGCGAGGCGCGCCAGCGCGCCAAAGAGGCGAAGGAGCATGCGAAGGCGGCGGCGCGCGAGGCGTCGGCGTCGGGCAAGTCGCCGAGGGTGCGTCGCAAGGTCAACTGGGGGCGGCCGGCTGCAGTCACGCTACTCACCTTGCTTGCCGCTGGGCTCGTGGCGCTGCACGTCATCCCTCTGCCGATGGACGACTACGAGCGCGCCGCCTCGGATGCGCTCGGCCGGCCGGTGAAAATCGGCACCGGGCGGCTCTCGCTCTATGGCGGCCTGCGCCTCAACCTGTCGGACTTGAGCGTGGACGGCTCGACCACGATCGCCAGCGCGCGGGCTTATCCGCAGCTGCGCGCGCTGATCGAGGGCCGGCAGGTCGTGGACCGGCTCGAGCTCTCGGGCGTCACGGTGCCGCAGTCGGCGATCAGCGCGGTGGTCGGGGCCAAGCTGCGCGGCGGAAGCTTCGGCGGTGCCCGCATCTTCGCCAAAGACCTGCGGCTCACCGGTCCGGTGCCGCTGCCGGTGCTCGAGGGCGAGGCACGAATCGGCCCCGACGGCGCGATAAGCAGCGTGATCCTGAGCGGCCCGGACGCCCTGGCGGGCACCCTCACGCCGACGGCAGGCGGCGAGGTCGAATTCGACGTCACCGCCGCGAGCCTGACGGTCCCGTTCGCGCCCGAGCTGACGCTCTCCAGCTTCGCGATGAAGGGCAAGGCCAATCGCCAAGGTATGAACATCGCTTCATGGGGTGGCGGCGTGCTCGACGGAGCGGTCTCGGGAACCGCGAACCTGCGCTGGAGCGGCGCCTGGCAACTCGAAGGCGGGCTGACTGCGCGCGCGATCAATGCCGCGGTGTTCGCCCCGGCGCTGCTCTCGGAGGGCAAGGCCGAAGGCCAGGCGCGCTTCTCCATGAGCGGGAAGGATCCGGCCAAGCTCTCCAACGCCGCCTACCTCGAGGGGAATTTCAGCGTCGGCAAGGGCGCGCTCGGCACGATCGACCTGGCGCGCGTGCTGCACACGGGCGGCCGCCAGTACGGCGGCCGCACCCAGTTCACCGAGATGACCGGGCACGCAACCTACGACCACGGCGCGGTCGCGTTGCGGAACGTCAACATCACCGCCGGGGCGCTCACCGCGGGCGCGAGCGCGGACATCGCGCCGAGCGGGGCGATCGCGGGGCGCATCGTCGCCGACATCCGCACCACGGTGCAGCCTTTGCGTGCGATACTCGTGATCGGGGGGACCGTCAAGGAACCGCAAGTCCGTAACTAGTGTCGCAAGTCCGTAACTAGTGTCAGTGTCCGAAATCCTTCAGCTTCGCGGGCCGCGCGCCCTGTCGCAGTTCCGACTCGCCAAGCTGCTCGCCTCGCTGCAGAAGATCGACCCCGGTCTGCGCTCGCTGAGCGCCGAACACCGCTATTTCGTCGAGCTCCAGCGCGCGCTCGAGCCGCACGAAGACCGCGCGCTGCGCGCGCTGCTCGACGACGGCGGCCCGGCGCCGGGCGAGGACGCCGACAGCAGCATTTTCGTGGTCGTGCCGCGGCTCGGCACCGTCTCGCCCTGGTCGTCGAAGGCCACCGACATCGCGCGCAACTGCGGCCTTTCGCCGGTGATTCGGATCGAGCGCGGCACGGTGTACTACCTCGGCTCGAATTCCGCGGCGCTCGCCGCCGGGCTCCATGACCGCATGACGCAGACGGTGCTGCGCTCGTTCGACGAGGCGGCGCGCCTGTTCCATCACGTCCCTCCGAGAAACCTGGAAACCATTCCCGTCTCTAGATTGCATGAGTTCAACCAGCGGCTCGGCCTCGCGCTCAGCGACGACGAGGTCGAATACCTCGAGCGCGCCTTCCGCGGCCTGGGGCGCGACCCGACCGACGCCGAGCTCACCATGTTCGCGCAGGCGAACTCGGAGCATTGCCGGCACAAGATCTTCAACGCCGACTGGATCGTCGACGGCGAGCGCCAGCCGCAGTCGCTCTTCGCCATGATCCGCCACACCCACGCCGTGGCCCCCCAGGGCACCGTGGTCGCCTACGCCGACAACGCCGCGGTCATCGAGGGGGGCAAGGCGCATCGATTCATCCCCAATTCGGATCGGGTGTACCGCTTCGTCCCCGAGCTGACCCACTTCGTCGCCAAGTGCGAGACGCACAACCATCCCACGGCGATCTCACCCTTCCCGGGCGCCGCCACCGGCGCGGGCGGCGAGATCCGCGACGAGGGCGCAACCGGGCGCGGCGCCAAGCCGAAGGCCGGCCTCGTCGGCTACTCGGTGTCGAACCTGCGCATCCCGGGTGCGCTCCAGCCCTGGGAGGGCGAGGGCGTCGGCAAGCCCGAGCGCATCGCCTCGGCGCTCGACATCATGCTCGAGGCGCCGATCGGCGCCGCGGCCTACAACAACGAGTTCGGGCGGCCGAACCTGTGCGGCTACTTCCGCGCCTTCGAGATGGGCACGCGCGGCTACCACAAGCCGATCATGCTCGCGGGCGGGATCGGAAGCCTGCGCGCGCAGCACGCCCACAAAAAGGCCATTGGCGAAGGCGACCTTCTGATTCAGCTGGGCGGCCCCGGGATGCTGATCGGCATGGGCGGCGGCGCCGCCTCGTCGATGGGCGCCGGCGCCAACGTCGCGGACCTCGACTTCGACTCGGTGCAGCGCGACAACGCCGAGATCGAGCGCCGCGCGCAGGAGGTGATCGACCGCTGCTGGCAGCTCGGCGAGGCCAATCCCATCCTTTCGATCCACGACGTCGGCGCGGGCGGCCTGTCGAACGCGCTGCCCGAGCTGGTCCATTCGGCCGGCCGCGGCGCGCGCATCGAGCTGCGCGCGATCCCGGTCGAGGACACCGGCATGTCGCCGCGCGAGGTCTGGAGCAACGAGGCCCAGGAGCGCTACGTGCTGGCGGTTTCAGAAAAAGATATCGAAGGTTTCCGCCAGATCTGCGAACGCGAGCGCTGTCCCTTTGCAGTGGTCGGCACCGCTACCGCCGACGGCCGCCTGCTGGTCACGGACTCGAAGCTCGGAAAGAGCCCGGTCGACGTGCCCCTCGACCTGATCCTCGGCAAGCCGCCGAAGATGCTGCGCGACGCGAAGCGCCTCAAGCCCGCGCTCAAGCCTCTCGTGCTCGACAAGGTCACCCTGCAGGCGGCGGCCTACCGCGTGCTCCAGCACCCGAGCGTCGCCGACAAGACCTTCCTGGTCGCCATCGGCGACCGCACCGTCGGAGGCCTGTGCGCGCGCGACCCTTTCGTCGGTCCGTGGCAGGTGCCGGTGGCCGACTGCGCGGTGACGCTCGCCGACTACAAGGGCTACGCCGGCGAAGCCTTCGCCGTGGGCGAGCGCACGCCGCTCGCGCTCATCGACGCGCCGGCGTCGGGGCGCATGGCCGTAGGCGAGGCGCTCACCAACCTCGCCGCGGCGCCGATCGCCTCCCTGTCGAAGGTCAAGCTCTCGGCCAACTGGATGGCCGCGGCCGGCCACCCCGGCGAGGACGCGGCGCTCTTCGACACGGTGCGCGCGGTCGCGCTCGAGTTCTGCCCCGCGCTCGGCATCTCGATCCCGGTAGGCAAGGATTCGCTGTCGATGCGCACCGCCTGGGACGGGAAGGAAGTGGTGAGCCCGCTCTCGCTCATCGTCTCGGCCTTCGCGCCGATGGAAGATGCGCGCGCCACGCTCACGCCGCAGCTTCGCACGGACTGCGGCGAGACCGAGCTCGTCCTCGTCGACCTCGGAGAAGGAAACAACCGCCTCGGCGGCTCGATCCTCGCGCAGGTGTTCTCGCAGCTCGGCGACCGGGCGCCGGATGCCGACCCGCGCCTCGTGAAAGCCTTCTTCGAGGCGATCCAGGAGCTGCGGCCGCAGCTTCTCGCCTACCACGACCGCTCCGACGGCGGCCTGTTCGCGGCCGTGTGCGAGATGGCCTTCGCCGGCCACTGCGGCGTCACGCTCAACCTCGACGTGCTGACTTTCGACGCCGCGGTGGACGACGTCGACGCCTTCAAGCGCAACGCCGACGAGCAGCTCGCGGGGCGGCTGAACGACCTCGCGCTCGCCGCGCTCTTCAACGAGGAGCTCGGCGCGGTGCTGCAGATCCGCGCCGGCGACCGCGGCCGGGTGATGGACGTGCTGCGAAAGCGCGGTCTCGGCCACTGCAGCCACCTCATCGGCCAGCCCAACGCGCGCGACGAGATCCGCTTCACGCGCAACAACCGGAGCGTGTTCAACAACAAGCGCGACCATCTGCAGCGCCCCTGGGCCGAGGTCACGCGCCGCATGCAGGCGCTGCGCGACAACCCGCAGTGCGCGCGCGAGGAATACGACCGCATCATCGAGCACGACGACCCGGGCCTCTCGCTTTCGCTCACCTATGATCCGAAGGAGACCTTCGGGGACCCGAAGGAGGTGTTCGTCGCCACCGGCGCGCGGCCGCGCATCGCCGTGCTGCGCGAGCAGGGCGTGAACGGCCACGTCGAGATGGCGGCGGCCTTCGACCGCGCCGGCTTCGACTCGGTCGACGTGCACATGACCGACCTCGTCGCGGGCCGGGCCTCGCTCGAGAGCTTCAAGGCCTTCGTCGCCGGCGGCGGCTTCTCCTACGGCGACGTGCTCGGCGCGGGGCAGGGCTGGGCCAAGACGATTCTCTTCAACGCGCGCGCGCGCCGGGAATTCGAGCGTTTCTTCGCCCGCGCCGACACCTTCGCGCTCGGCGCCTGCAACGGCTGCCAGATGCTCGCCGCGCTGAAGGAGCTGGTCCCGGGCGCCGCGGCCTGGCCGATCTTCGTGCGCAACAAGTCGGAGCAGTTCGAGGCGCGCTTCGTCATGGTCGAAGTCACCCCGAGCCCGTCGATCTTCTTCCAGGGCATGGAAGGCAGCCGCATGCCCATCGTTACCGCGCACGGCGAGGGCCGCGCGCTGTTCAGGGAAGGCGAGGCGGGCGCCCTCGTGTGCATGCGCTACGTCAACAACCGCGGCGAGCTGACCGAGCTCTACCCCTACAACCCGAGCGGCTCACCGCGCGGCATCACCGGCCTCACCACCGCCGACGGGCGCTTCACCATCGTCATGCCGCACCCCGAGCGCGTCTTCCGCACCGTGCAGATGTCCTGGGCCCCCGACCGCTCGGTCGAGGACTCGCCCTGGATGCGGATGTTCTATAACGCGCGCAGGTGGGTCGGGTAGTCATTCTCAACACCTGATTCACAACCCTAAGGGGTCGCTTCTCCCGCAGCACCGACAAATCAAGCGCTTGTCCCATTTCGCACCGGATAACAAAGCCGCGCGAACGACAAGTGACTGATTCATTTGTCCAGTCCATCAACCTGCGCCAAGATATCCGGAAATGTTTCGGGATATACGACGTTAGGC
>Ga0075428_100000106_pt1 | contig 70501 bp, 54 predicted proteins | sample RhiMetdeltSRZDD2_FD_75291 | JGI IMG/M metagenome (GOLD analysis project Ga0075428, IMG submission 75291) | Populus rhizosphere microbial communities from Tennessee, USA - Rhizosphere MetaG P. deltoides SRZDD2 | ecosystem: Host-associated > Plants > Roots > Rhizosphere > Soil | place: USA... | reverse complement strand
TTGGGTCAGTAGCTCGGCGACGACGCTCGCGACCTCGGTCTCATCGACGCTGTCGAACCACGCGGCCAAGACGGCTGGATCGCCCGCGGCCTCGACGATGGCGGCCGCTGTCTCGTTGAGCAGCCGCACACCTTCGGGTTCCAGCAGCGCGTATTGCTGGCGGGCCTGATCGAAGACGAACCTGGTTCCGGCCGGCAGCCCGTATGTCATGACTGTCCAGACGGGGAGCCGGCGCAGTGCGTCGCGTGCTCGATCGCGTCGAGCATCGCCCACAACACCGTGCACTTGAAGCGCAGCGCGGCAATGGCCGCGTCCTGGTCGGGGCGGGTCAGGCAGTTGTCGAGCACCAGTCCCAGGGTGAAGGCGGAATCGTTCTGTACCACGGGGATGCGCGACTCGAAGTAGGCATACCCGCTCGCGTCGATCCAGGGGTAGTGCTTGCGCCAGGCCAGAACCCGCTCACGCATGGCGTCCGGGGCGAACAGTTCGGTCAGCGCCGCCGCGGCGGCCATGATCCAGGGTTGCGTCCGGCAGAACTGTACGTACGCGTCGACGGCGAAGCGGACTCCAGGCAGTGGGGCTGGAACCTCGCCCAGTCCCACCGCCTTGATGAGCACGAGCCAGTCTCGTAGCCCGGTCTGGTCCTGAAACGCGATCCGCTCCACCCACGTCAGCCGTACCTCGGGCGAGGGGCAGTTGGCGATGATCGCCGCATTCTTCTGGGACAGGTTCGACTGGTAGTACCAGCGGTTGCCCACCCACGCCCGCACCTCGTCCGGGGTGCACGCGCCCGAGGACAGGCGGAGGTGGAAGGGGTGTTTGTCCCAGTAATACTGCCCCTGGGCGTACAAAGCCGCCCTGAATTCGTCGCGGGTAAGAGCGTCCACCGTGGACCTATTTACTGGGGTTTACCCGGTGCGACCGGCAATGGGCGCACAAGATCACCTGAGTAGGCCGTGACCTCTGGACGGCACTCGACCGTGGACACTTCCGGCTTCTGCCATACTCGCTTCTTCATATCAGGGGAGTCTATCGCATCGCTGATCTCGAAGACATAAATATAGGCAGACATCATTGAGTTGATGTTCGGCCGCCAGTATGGTCGCCACAGACCACAGAACTGCGCCCGGGGGGAACCAGGGGGAAGGGGCACGCTTCGATGGCCATCTCTCAAGCCATGTGGGTCCACGGCCACAGCCTTCAGTGTGAGAACCCAGCCCTGACCGTCGGGCGCATCGGATTCGGCGGCCTGATCCGCGGTCCTGGAAGCCAAAGCTGGTATCACCTCGCCATCCCGACCACGGTCATCGTGACCGACATCCGGCAGCGGGTCGATGCCGCGATGCTGTTCTTCTCCAGCGGTGGCCAGGGATCCATCCGCAATGTTCATGTGTGGGACGGCAACGTCCGGATCGCCGCCTTCGACAACCTGAACCTGACCGGCAACCAGGTCTTCAGCCGCCACGTGCTGCCGGCCAGACCCTCGGTCAACTGGGGCATCGGGATCTCGTTCTTCGCCGTGCTCGGCGCGGATCCCGCGAGCGCGTGGATCGACGTACATTCCGGCGGCGTCGACTTTGTGTAGGGGATCTGTGCAGGGGATTCTGTGTAGGGGATTAGGCGCATGGCTAACGTGACGACCCACCACAACAACAACAGCCGCACCGGGGCGAACACGGCGGAGACGATCCTCAGACCTAGCAACGTCAACACCTCGACCTTCGGCAAGCTCTATGAGCGCCACGTCGAGGGCGACGTGTACACCCAGCCGCTGTACGTGCGCGGTGTGGCAACGGCGCTCGGGACGAGGAACCTCTTCTTCGTCGGCACGTCGACCAACATGGTGTACGCGTTCGACGCCGACAACCTCAACACCAACCCGGCCACGCCCGCCGTCTGGTCGCGGCGGCTCAAGCCGTTCCGGATCCTGACCGACAACGAGATCTGCCGCGAGACGGTCGGATCGGTGGGCATCACCAGCACCCCGGTCATCGATACGGCCACCGGCATCATGTACGTCGTCAGCCGCTCGTCGACGCCATCACCCGGGGGAGTCGGCGACGGTGACACCTTCCTGCACGCCTTGGACATCCGCAACGGAGCCGAGCGGCCCGGCAGTCCGGTCAAGGTCTCGGCTTCCGTGCCGGGCACGGGCCCGCTGACCGGTTCCACGATCGTGTTCGATGTCCGGTTCCAGCGCAACCGGCCCGCCTTGCTGCTGCAAGGTGGCGTGGTGTACCTCGCGTTCGGCACATTCAGCTGCGACGCCGGCCCGTACCGTGGATGGGTTATCGGCTATCGCACCTCGGACCTGGCTCGCGTCGCGACATTCTGCACCACCACGGCCGCCCAAGGGGCCGGGATCTGGCAGTCCGGCGGCGGCCTCGTCGGCTCGTCGACCGGGCACATCTACTTCGCCACCGGCAACGAGTTTCTCATAGGCGGATCCCCCGCCCCGGGAACCCCGGGCAACCTGGGGGACACCGTCGTTCGCCTCCAGGCGATCAGCACCGCGCCCGGCCTGCAACTGGCCGGCAGCTTCACGCCACGCAACGCCGTCTTCCTGCGCGACGGCTACGGCACCCCGGAACAGTTCGGCGACACCGATCTGGGCTCCGGCAGCCCGACCCTGTTGCCGGGCAACGTCCTCGTCATGGGCGGCAAGCAGGGACGCATCTATGTGATGGACGCGACGACCATGGCGCTGCGGCAGGACAGCTCCACGCCCGGCCAACAACCGCCGGACTGGCAGCTGGCCGGGTTCAACCCCGACCACATCGGCGAGGGATTCCAGGCTTACTACAACCTGCACATGGAGACCAACCCGCGCACCCCCCGCGCGCTTGACAACTACGCCAGCAGCGAGCACTGGGGATGCAACATCCACGGAAACCCGATTTACTGGGCCGGCACCGGCTGCATCTACCACATGGCCGAAAAGGACCACCTCAAGGCATTCCGCTACGACCCAACTACCCGAACCGTGACCTATAGTGTCGATCCTGACCCGGTGTCACGCGCGATCCTGCCCTTCGGCGAGAGCACCGAGGCGCCAAACCAGGGCATGCCCGGCGGCGCCTGCTCGATCTCGGCCAACGGCAACACCGACGGTATCGTGTGGGTCTCCTACCCGCAGGCGGACGGGCAGTGGCAGAAGGTCCCGGGCTTCCTCGTGGCATACGCCGCCGTACCGGGTGGAGCCGGGGGACGCACTCTCACCGAACTGTGGCGCGACTCGAGCCCAGTATTGTTCGCCAAGTTCAACCCGCCCACCATCGCCGACGGCAAGGTGCTCCGGGCCACCTTTGCCCCCAACGCCGCCAACAACTCCTACAACGGTCCGGCCAGCGTCGTCGTGTACGGTTTGAAATAGGTGATTACCTTGGCCCACCCCATCTCCCGCCGCGACGTCCTGCAATCGTGTGCCATGGGCGGACTAGGCATCGCCGTCTCCGGTGACATCGCCGGTGACGTCTCCGGCGATATCGCCTCTGACGTCGCCGCCACCGTGGAAGCGACGCGGCCGGATGACGCACCCATCCGCGACTACTATCTCGGCCACGGCGGCGCGGCGGGAATGCTCGGCACCCCGGCGAGCGCCGCCGAGGCAACCAGCAACGCCGGCGGTTTGCCCGGCCTACGGCAGGATTTCCAAGGCATTTTGTACGGCGCCATCCCGGCCGTAGCGATTTCGATCCCCGAACACAAGGTTCAAACCACCTGCCGCCGTCCCGATGAGAACGGGACTGTGATCGAATCGACGGTCGCCTGGAGCGCTCACACCGGTACCCACTCTGTCCGCGGCGACATCCGCGACCTTTGGCTTGAGCTCGGCGGCGAGAGCGGCACACTCGGCTACCCCACCTCCGACGAGATCCCCACCACCGACGGCCGAGGCCGCCGCAACCGTTTCGAGCACGGCGAGATCTGGTGGTACCCGGAGACAGGCGCACATCTACCCGCGTAGTCGATTCCTCGTCTGTGACGGTGCCTTTCCTCAGTAACGGTGGCCGGACCATCACGCGTGGGGGCGCTACTAAGCAGGGTCGCAGAAGAGTTGTACGTAACTCCGCCGTCAGCCGCGCGGCGTTTGGCGATCACGAGGCGAGCCACGATCGTTGCGCTGCTGTATGTAGATCCGGGCGTGTTTTCTACACTCACAAGCGCAACGATCACCGATGGCGGTTGCGCGCACTACTTCTGCGACCATGCTTAGGTCTGTCGGTCGGGGCGCTGGCGCATCGTCGCCTGACGCGCTCCGTCATGACGCCAACGGGATGGCCCGGAAGGATGATCTCTTTTGGGGTTGCCCGGCTGGTGGTTCGTGCCGATATGGACGACCGGGCGAGCCTGAGGTCCGCGCTCCGCGACGCGCACGGTGTCTTCAGCGTGCAGAACCCGATGGTCAGCGGGATCGAAGCCGAGATACTCCAGGCGCGGACCGTGGCCGAGGCGGCCGCGGAGGCCGGCATAGGCCACTTCGTCTACGCGCCGGCGGGCATCGGAGAGCGTGGCACCGGCGTCGGCTCATGGGAGTCCAAACTGGACGTCGAGGAGCGGCTGCGGGAATTGGGCTTGCCGCATACGCTGTTGCGGCCGATGGCGTTCATGGAGTTGATGAATGACAAGGGTTACTACCCGCCGGTGGCGATGTGGCACGTGATGCCCAAGCTCACCGGGCCGGATCTGCCGATCCACTGGATCAGCGTCGAGGACGTGGGCGCCATCGTTGCCCCAGGTCTTCGCCGATGGCGACAGGTATGTGGGGATGGACCTGAGGCTGTGCGCGGACACCCAGTCCAACGCGCAGTGCCGGGCCGTGTGGGCTGAGGTGACCGGGCGGTCCCCGCGGCGTTTTCCGATGCCGCTGTGGCTGTTTGAACGCTTCGTCGGTCAGGACCTGAGCCGGATGTGGCGTTGGCTGCGAGATGCCAACCTGGCCGGCGACGCCGGGCCGACCCGCGAGATCCTGCCAACCGCCATGACGGTCCGCCAATGGCTGCTCCGCCAGCATTCAGCTGGTTGACAAGCAGTCCCCGCCCTGTGCTGGCGGCGCGGCGTGGCGATGCGCCTGCGGCTCGATAACGTCATCGGATCAGCATTTGTCAGCCTCGGTCGGGTGGTCGAGCGGTTGTGGCTCGCCCAGTTACGCAGTTCGATGTATCCATGACGGCGTCCGTCCAGTCGGGTACCAGTCCCCGTCCAAACAGGACCCGTAGCTTGCGCGCATGTGGACAAGAATCGCGTGGGGGTTTGGCCACCGGAGATTGCGTATGCGATCGCGTGTTTTCAATGACATCCCCTATCCCGCGATCAGTGTCCATAGATGCTCGTCTAACGAGTATCTGTCGATCACTACCGCGAGGAGATGGCAGTGAAAACACATCGGCGACTGTCCCTAGCCCGACGATCGACGTTGATCGTGGCGGTGGCCGTGTGCAGCCTGCTGGCAGGCACACAAGTAGCGTTGGCCGAACCAACCGCGCCTGATGCCCGCTCTGGGATGTCTGGGGTGACCCCGGACACCCCGGAGGCCAAGGCGGCGCGGCAGACCCAGGTTTTCGACCCTGACGTAAAACGTCCACAGCCGCAAGTCATTCCGGGCACGGGGGAGAAGATTGCGCCGCTCACCTCGGCGCTGAAGCCGACCGAACCCACGGCCCTGCCCGGATCGGCGAAGGCGAACGGGGGCGCGCTCAAGGCTGACGCGAAGGTCACCCCGGTCACCCCCTCGCAATCCGGAGGGACCAACGGCGGGTCGACCTTGGGGTACGCCTGCCTGCCGAGGATCTATGGCGGTATATATGTGGGCAACGATGCGGCGATCGGCCCCTACTCCGACACGGTTTACGTGGCGGATGTGACATGCAACTTCTGGCTCGAGTACATGTACGGTGTCTCCGCTGCCATCGACTGGACTCAGCACTACGCCGGCGAGACCGGGTATGTCGGGACCTCTTTCGCGGGCTACGGGAGCTACGGCGCCAGCCAGGGAGCCTTCGAGATACAGGGTGACATGTACGACGGCGGTCGCTACGTGGAGATCATCCTTGAGCTCTACCTGCAGGCTTCGGCACCTTGGGGAGCATGCAACCCGATACCGCCCCTGCGCTACCTTGCCTGCGACGGGTTGGGCACGTATCTGCTACATGTCGTCGTGGGAACCGGCCCCATGTGGACCGGGCTGGCGGCGCCGGTCGTCCGCTGGGCGGCGCTCGGTGACTCGTACTCGGCAGGAACCGGCTCCTCCTCGTACCTGGGCGCGCCGAACCCGCCGGAATGCCGGCGCAGCGTGCAGACCTACTCGTACCGGGTCGGTGGCGGCGGGCTGTGGATCGGGGACCGTGGCGAGAAAATACCCCTCGACCAACCAAACCTGAAGGCATGCAACGGCGCCAGGGTCATCGACATGTACTTCACACAGCACAATGCCGGCGCGGAGACACGACAGCTGGACTACGTGACCCGGCGCACCAGGCTGGTGACCCTGACCCTGGGCGGCAATGACGTCGGCTTTGTCCCGAGGCTGAGGAGTTGCGTCACCGGAAACTGTTCGGGCGCCCCGCTCGTCTCGGCGCAGGAGGCGGCCGTGTTGCAGGATGACCTGGTCAGGCTTTACCAAACCATCCGATCTCAGATGAGGCGCAACAGCATGCTGGTCGTGTTGAGCTACCCGGCCTTTCTGCCCAACCCGGACGACCCCGCGGATCCACAGCCATCGGTGACACGATGCCCGATAGTGAACACGCGAATCGATACAGCCGAGCTGAGGCGGATCTATGAGGCGGCCGTTCTGGTGGGCAATGCCGCCCAGAGTGCGGCTGCCCGGCTCGGGGACCCGCGTGTGAAGTTCGTGAACGTAACGGAACTGTTCCGCGGTCACCGGATCTGCAGTGACGACAACTGGGCCAACGGCGTCAACCTGGACGACATCCCAGAGACGTTCCACCCCAACGATCGCGGATACTTCGAGATGGCCCTGCAATTGATCTTGCAAGCCGGGATCGGCTCGTAGTACCCAACTCTCGCCTCGATATGCGCCGGGCACCTTCAGAACACTCAGGTGCCCGGCGATCAGGCGCCGGCGTGCCGCGGCGTCTGATCGATGATGCGAGCCAGTTTCTTGGGCGCCTGCACCCGGTAGCTGTCGATGAGCAACTCGGCCACCTCGGTCCAGTCGATGTGCGCGTGCAGCACCATCCCGACGACGTTGACGCCCCATCCAGGCCAATAGAACGGGAAGCCGGACCCGATGAGCCCGCCGACCTCCCGTGCGGGTGCCCGAAACGTCACCACGCAGACCGGGCCATCGGTGGCGAAGACCCGCGCGTGCGAGGTCGGGTGGTCGGCCTCGACCGTGCACACATGGGCGAAAGTGCGGCCGCGGACCCGCCAGCGGATGCCGATCCAGGCCAGCTCCTCATAGGCGTCCGGCAGACCCAGACACACGGCCCGCAACCGGTCCTCGATCAGCGGTGGAACGTCTCCCGACCCAGCCATGGGTTAGACACTACCGCCGCGCTGCGGACACCGGCGTTCATCGATACAATGCGCGGCTATGGGATTGCCTTCGCGATTCTCCTCGGCTGTATTGGTTGTGGTGGCACTGATGGTGCCCGGTTGGGCATCGGTCCGGCCGGCGTACGCGGTGGCGGCGGTGCCGCAGCCGGTGGCCTTCATCGATTCGTTCAACCGGCCCAACGGTCCGGTCGGCAACGGCTGGTCGCCGTTGGTGGGCGATTGGGCGATCGCGTCCAATGTGCTGCGCGATACCGCCGGGCCCAACGACCGCCTGATCGGCCAGCTCGGCTTCGACCTCGCCGACCAGTTCACCATCGAGGCGGACTTCCGGTGGGACGCCACCGCGAGCGGGAAGCGGTGGAGCGGTGTGGCGTTCCACATCCGGCCCAGCGGCGCCGGCGGCTACGACTATCTGTTGTTGCGCTTCGCGAAGGCGTCGACCGTCAACGGTGGGGAGTGGCAGCTGCTGCGGTTGTTCGACCACCGGCCGGGTTCGGCGTTCGGACGGTTGGCGCTGCTGGCCAGCGGCCTGGTCAGCCTGGCACCCGACACCCTCTACGCGGTCAAGCTGACCACCAAGCAGCCTGGCAACTACGAGTTCACGCTGCACGCCAACTCGACCCTGCTGCAGTTCTACAAGGCCACGTTCACGGTTCCGGCCGAACACCAGCTCACCGGCGGGCATGCCGGCTTCTACGTGCTCAACGGCGGCTTCCAGGTTGACTCGACGATCGTCTACCGCGTGCTGCAGTGCCTGCCGTTCGCGGGACCGCCGTATCAGTTGCCCGACCGGCCCTGGACGGTCGCGGGATCGTCGCTTGTGGACACCACGTGGTCGGGGCATCCGGTGGCGCAGGCCGTACTCACGGCACCGTCCTATGTGGGCACCGAGGCCGGCGGTGCCGCCGGGCAGGGACAGGTCAGCTGGAACTTCCCGATCTGGGTGGGCGCCGATCGGTATGTCTGGGCTCGGGTGCGGGCTACCGGCGCCAACCCCGCGGCCGCGGACGCGTTGTTCGTGCGGATGGACAGCCAACTGGAGTTCGTGTGGCATCACGGTCTGCGGTGGGATTTTCAATGGGTACGCATCCCGGCTGTATTCCCGCTGACGGCCGGCGGGCACACGCTGCGCTTGCGGACCGGCGAAGCTGGAACACAGATCGACGCGATAGTCGTTACGGCCGACCCGAACGCCGTGCCACCATTCACCACCGGCATCATGGAGGCCGAATCCGGCACCATCACGGCACCGATGCGGCGCTACGGCGTGGCCGGGCAATACGTCGCCTACTACAACGCCAGCCGGCAGATGGTGGTGGCGCAGCGGACAAGCTCCGGCGGTTGGACCCGAAAGCCGCTGCCCTCCGTTCTTGGCTGGGACAGCCACAACTACGTGACGATGGGCGTCGATCGGGACGGGCATCTGCATGTGGCGGGCAACATGCACGTCCAGCCGCTGGTGTACTTCCGCACCACGACGCCCGGTGATGTGACCACGCTTGAGCGGGTGACCACGATGGTGGACACGGCCACCGAGCAGGATGTGACCTACCCGGTGTTCTCCACCACCAAGCAGGGCGACCTTCTATTCCAGTACCGCGACGGGCGATCCGGCAACGGCGACACCATCTACAACCTGTACAGCGAAGCCACCCGGCAGTGGCAGCGTTATGTCGACGTGCCGTTGTTCGACGGTGAAGGGGTACGCAACGCCTACCCGCTCGACCCGGTCTTGGGTCCGGACGGCTACTACCACGTGCTGTGGGTGTGGCGGCGGCCCAGCGGCGCGCAGAACACCGAGCACCTCTCCTACGCCCGCAGCCTCGACTTGCGCACCTGGGAGACGGCGCACGGCCAGCCGCTGACCCTGCCGATCCGGTACGGCTCAGCCGCCGTCGTCGACCCCGTGCCGATCGGGGGCGGCATAGTCAACGGCGGTCAGCGAGTCGGCTTCGATGCCCAGATGCGGCCGGTCGTCCTCTACTACAAGTACGACGAGCAGGGTGGCACCCAGCTCTACCTGGCGCGCCCGGCAAGCATCGGATGGACCATCACCAAGCTCACCAACTGGATCGGGCGCTGGAACATCCGCGGCGCCGGCTCCGGCCCGGTGCCCGGCGGGCCGGGCCTCGGGACGCCGCCGCAACTGCTGCCCGACGGCAATCTGCGGGTTTCTTTCTCCTGTACCGGTTTCGGCGCTCGCACCATGGTGGTCGATCCGGCCACACTGCGCCCGATCACCGAGGTGCCTACCCCGGCGACCCTGCCGCCAGAGCTGACCCAGGTCCGGTCCACGTTCCCGGGCATGGCCGTGCGGCGCGGCGAGGATCTGGCCGGCTTGGCCGCCGACGGCTCCCGAACCGTGCTGCGGTGGGAGTCGCTACCGTCCAATCAGGACCAGCCCCGCCAACCGCCGCTACCCGACCCGGTACCGCTGGAGGTTTATCTCCTACGCCAGTAGCGTCCGGTCAAGGTGAGTAGGAGACCCATAGTTGGACGGCGGTCGGAGACGTCCGGCGGCACTGATAGCCGTACCAGATGCCGCTGTCCAGACCGGACTCCCCGGTGTTCGTGCAGCCGAGCAAGGAGGGGTAGGTGTCGAAGTACTGCAGCTGGAATGCCTGTGCCGGCACGGCAAGTCCGATCGCGATGATGGCGCTGGCGATCGCGAGGAACAGGCGGGTGAACAGCCTCACTCACCAACGGTAGGTGTCGCAAGCGATAACCGTCAATGCCTCGTTCGCTGGAATAGGGGGATGCCGGTGGTCAAATATCGTTGCTGAGAATCAGGCTGGCGACCGCACCCATCGCGGCCACCAGCCCGGCACCCGCGTACAACATGGGGTCGGCGCGCTTGTTCTGCATGGCCCGGTAGAGACCATTAAACCGTCTGCTACCGCAAGTTGTTCCGCTCTTCCGGGACCAGGGAGCGCTGCCGCACACGACTCCCCGCATCCTGGAGGCTGCTTCAGGGTGGCATCGACGCCGTCCCGATAGGACCGGCCTACGAAAATGACTACATTACCTACATCGCGAACAAGCCCCCGGCATCGGTGCCGGCGGACATAGTGCTTAGGTATCCCAACCCGGCAGTGCTCTCCGACGGTACCTTCATACCGTTGACCGATAAGGGAACGCGCCTTGTCGAGCTGCTCCGGGACATTCCTGCCATGAGCGGCTTGGCGATCAAGAACGGGCCGGCCAGCCAGATCCCGACCGGATAACCACGATCGTGTTGCTCACCGACGGCGAGAACAACACCGGGCGGGATCTGGCCCCGTTCATCGGCCACTACCGTGCCAGCCAGTAGACCGACCCTGACCGTGCCAATGCGCCGTACCCCGCCGGGAACCGGTGGGGTACGGCGGTGCGGCTGATCGCGATCAGATCGCGTCGAAGGTCTTCTTCAGCTCAGCGGCCAGCTTGGTGTGCCCGGCGCCGCTGGGATGCGGGCAACCGCCTATGGCGGTGTTCTGGATGTCGGCTGGAACGAACGCCGGTGCCGTCATTGTCTTCACTTTGGCATTGTTTGGTACCCCGGCAATGATTTCATTGTCCAGATCGGTAGTCATCTTGGTGACGTCGGCGGCGAAGTCCGAGTCGATGATCGGTACGTTGAAGGTGGCCACCGCGTTGGGCAGCCTGCGATTGAGCCAGGCGGGGAACTGGCTTTTCGCCGCGGCCAGCGCGAGGTTGGCGATATCCACCTTGGCCTGGTTGAGGTCGTAGTAGAGCAGCCACACGACCTTGTCGGCGCCGGCGTCGACCACGGTCTTGATGGCCGAGGCCACATCACCCTTGATCCTGCGGGCCAGTGCGCTCGGCGCGGCCGAGCCCGGACCATCATATGCAGGTACCTCAATGCGTGTGGACCAGGTGAACCCAAACGCCTTGACCGTGGTGATGCAGGAGCCGCCCTTCTTGATGATGTCCTTCTTGGCGCCGTTGGGTACCTTGTACTCGAAACCGACCTTGACGGCGAATACGCCCGTCACCCAGAGCAGGTTGTTGATCGCGAAGTCGAGGCCGAAGCACTTGGCCAGCTGGCCGAGCATCTTGACCCAGTTGGTGTTGTTGACCCCGCCGTCGGCGACGAAATACGCGGCTCTCCCGGCCGCCTTCGCGGCCTTGATCACCTTTTCGCTCAGCTTGATCGGGCTGTTGTTGCGGTTCCACGGAGTCTCGCAGCCATCCTTGTCGGCCGCCGCGGCCGCGACGATGTCCTTGGTGTTGAACCCGGTCCGGGCGAAGTTGTAGTAGTCGAGGATCTGCTTGTTGGTGTTGAAGTACTTGCCGACGAAGCTGAACCAGGCGTCGTTTCCGGGCAGCTTGCGATCGTCCGACGCGGTGTGCTCGCAGGTGCCTATGCCGAAACCGGTCTGGTGGTGGGCCGAGACCAGCGAGTTGCCCACACCGACAAGCGTGATCGGCTTTTTGGGATCGGGCAGATCGGCCTTCTTGCGGCACTTGATGAGATCGGCCGACTCGTCCTTCGGGTCGTCGGCGGCCAGGCCCGGCGCGGAGGATTCGACCTCGCACACCTGGGGGATGGGCTCCTGCGACGGCGTCGGGTCCGGCGGGGTGGGTGAAGGTGACACGCCCGGGGGCGGATAGTCGGGCCACGGCACGGGATCGCCAAGGTCCGGACACTCGGGTGGATCGCCGCTCGGCGATGGGTCAGGCGAGCCTGGTGTGCTTGGCGTTGGTGTGATCGGCGTTGGCGTGCCCGGTACGGTGGCCGTCGGTGTGACCTCTGCGGCGCGAGCGGCGGTGGGGGTCACTGGATCGCTCGCGGGCGCACTCTCTGGTGTGCTTGGCGGTGGGCTTTCAGGTGGGCATGCGGCCAGATCCTCGATCGCTTCGACGAGGTCGGGCGGCAGTGGAGCGCCTTCCGGGACGCACGGGTCGAGCAGCCACTCGACGCCGTTGATGACCCGAACACAGGAACCGGGGGCGGGCGAACCGGCCGCGGGCGGGGCTGACGGTAGTCCGAGGACGACCACACCGACGCCGAACGTGAGGACGGTGGCCAGCAGGGAGGGTATGTACTTGCGCATGACCGCGCGCATACCCACTCGATGCACTTAAATGTATGATCTGAATGAACATTCTGTGCCTTCCGGGCCGATCACGCGAAGTGAACGGCAACACTGGCATGATCCGGTGCGGATCCCGCTGGTACGCCGTAAAAACAGGGGGTAGGGTTTACCCCACCGTCGCGGGTCGGACCAACACTATCGATCGTGGGGGAGCCGGCGCCTAGCGTCGCTGGCATGGCAGATGACACACCCGCCCTCGCGGTCGAGGGCCTCACAAAGCGATATGGATCCGGGGCTGGCGCCGTTGACGCCATCGTCGGCGTCGATCTCACCTTCGCCCGTGGCACATTCACCGCTATCATGGGCCTGTCGGGCTCGGGCAAGTCGACCCTCCTGGCCTGCGTTGCGGGGCTGGAGCGGCCGACGTCCGGCCGTGTCCTGCTGGAGGACGCCGACGTCACGCTCTGGGACGAGGCCCGGCGGACGCGGATGCGCCGTGACCGTATCGGCTTTGTGTTCCAGGACTTCAGTCTCATCCCCTACTTGACCGCGGCGGAGAATGTGGCGCTGCCGGCGCGTCTGGCCGGCGGGCGGGCGGATCCTGAAGCCGTGCGGCTGGCTCTTGCCCTGGTAGGAGTAGAGAACCGGGCCGGGCATCTGCCCGGTGCCCTTTCGGGCGGTCAGCAGCAACGCGTCGCCATCGCCCGGGCGCTTGTCACCCGACCGGCCGTGCTGCTCGCCGACGAGCCCACGGGTGCCCTCGACAGCGCGACCGCGCGCGAAGTACTGCGGCTGCTGCGAACCGCCGTTGACGAACTCGGACAGACGACGGTGATGGTCACTCACGATCCGGTCGCCGCCTCGTACGCCGAGACCGTTGTTTTTCTCGTCGATGGGCGGGTGGGCGGCCGGATGGCCGCTCCTACCGTGGACGCCGTCGCCGCGCAGTTGGCCCACCTCGATCAGCTCACCGGGGTGGCGCGATGATGGCGCTTGCGTTGCGCTCGTTGCGGTATCGTCGGCCGGCCGCAACGGCGACGTTCGTGGCTGCTCTACTCGGCACGGCGATGATGGCGTCGTTCGCCACGCTGGTGGAATCTGCGCCTGGCGCGCACGACGAGGATCGCGAGCTGCTCATCATCATGGGTGCCGTCGTCGGTGGCTGGGACGCGCTGATCGTCGTGTTCTCCGTGGCGTCGACGGTCGGCATCATCGCCGAGCAACGGATCGGCGAGGCCGGCCTGTTGCGTACCATCGGGGCGACGCCCCGGCAGGCGCGCAGCCTGATCGTCTACGAGGCCGCGGCGGTGACGCTTGTCGCGGCCGCCGCCGGTGCGGCCGTCGCGTCGATCGGTGGACCCGCCCTATTCGACGCCTTGCAGCGCAACGACTTGCTCACCTCGATGTCGACGTACGCGGGCGGTCCGGTGTCACTGTTGGCGGCGGCGGGCATCATGGTGCTGGTGAGCACGGCCGCGCTGGTGGCGAGTGTTGATCGGTACCCTGCTGCTCGCCGCCGGCCTGGCATCGGCCGTCGTCACCATCACTGTCACCGGAAAGTCCACCGACGCACACGCGGCCATGCAGACATCGGGCTCCGCCTCGATCGTGGTCGGGGTCGGGATGGCCACGCTAGCGCCGGTGCTGCTGCGGATGCTGGCCAAACCGCTGCGCCCCTTACTGACCGGCCGCGGGAGCGGCTACCTGGCCGGGCTGAACACGACCCGGCGGGCCCACCTGCTGGCCGGAATGCTCGCCCCGGTCACCGTGCTCGTCTCCACCGCCGTCGGGACGCTGCTGATGATCGGCATCGATGACCGTACGCTCACGGCCGCCGGCGATCCCGAGAAGGTCGGCGATACCATCACGATGATCAATTCGTGGTCATCGGCATGATCTGCCTGCTCGCGGCCGTGAAGGCGCGCAAGTCCCGACCCGGCCTGCCTGTCCTTGTGCTGAGCCAGTACGTGGAGCCGCTGTACGCACGCGAGTTGCTGGCGGCGGGCACCGGATCGGTGGGCTACCTGCTCAAGGACCGAGTCGTTGACGTCGATGGATTCGTGGCGGCCGTACGCCAGGTCGCCACCGGCGGTACCGTTCTCGACCCGGAAGTTGTGGCCGGACTGGTCAACGCTCGTCCGCTCGACCGCCTCACCGACCGGGAGCGGGAGGTGCTCACGCTCATGGCCGAGGGCCGATCGAACGCGGCCATCGCCAGCCGGCTCTACGTCACCGAGAAGGCGGTCGACAAGCACATCAACAACATCTTTACTAAGCTCGATCTGCCTCCGGCGCCCGACGACAACCGCCGGGTCCTCGCCGTACTCGCCTGGCTCAACGCCGCCTGAGCAATTCCTGTCGAACACGAGTAAGACTCCCCCCACTGCGGATCCTTGAAGTCAAACAGGGATCCGGTATCTGCTCCAAGCGCGAGCGCGCCGATGACGCCGACGTTCATGCGGTCTGTCGGCGGCAGATACGCGAGATCAGGCTGTGCCCCAGTTCATGGACGACTCTTCTTAGTAGATTGAGATAGACACACTGATCTATTCAGAACCCCCGCGGCGGTTGATGGTTTTTCTGCATGGCGTATGCAACCAGCAATGCGCCCCCTTCTGGGGGTGCTGATTTGGCGAGGTGAACTGGGCGATGCGGACAGCAGGCAAGTCGTGGCGTGTGCGCCTGGCGAGGGTGCTGGCGCTGTTCTTACTGACGACGGCGATTGTGGCGGTGTCCGGGCCGCCGGTCGCCGCCCACACCGTTACTCCGGTCAACCCCAATGCCAGCCCGGATACGGTGCGGGCCTTGGATTTTCTGGCGCACATCAATGATCACGGCACCCGGACCACGCAAGCGGTCGCCTCGGGGTTCTTCGCCGGCTACAGCACGGGCCTGGATCTGGACCAATCGTCCACTCCGTCCTACCCGCAGGTGCTCGCGTTGCGCGCGGTCACGGGCAGGTGGCCGTTTGTCCTGGGTTGCGACTATGCACAGTTCACTGCGGGAGAACCAACCCTTATCGCGTATGAGCGCTGCAATAGCAAGCTGCGCAGCTGGTGGCGGCAAGGAGGGTTGCCCAGCGTGAGCGTGCACATGCCCAACCCTTACTTCTATTTCTACGGCATGAGTTTCAAGGTCCCGCTGCACGACAGTCTCATGCAGAACGTGCTGAATCCGGCTACTCGGGAGGGAGACATTTGGCGCAGGATTATGCACGACATCGCCGATGGCCTGCAAAATCTCGGGGTACCGGTGCTGTTCCGGCCATTGCACGAGATGAATGGCAACTGGTTTTGGTGGACAAACCAGAACACCAGCAGGTACCGGGAGCTGTGGCGGTCGCTGTACAACTACATAACCAACGAGCGACGACTAACCAATGTGATCTGGGTATACGCGCCCAATTTTGAACGGCCGTGGGGCCCCTTCATCGGATGCAGCCTTTATAACTCTAGCGCCGATAACTACTATCCGGGCAACGATGTCGTGGACATTGTGGGACTGGACGCGTACACATATGAACCCGACACCAACCAATGCCTTGGCAAGGACTACGATGCGCTGATCCAGCTGGGCAAGCCGTTCGCCTTCACCGAGATCGGCCGGGGAAGCTCACCGCAATACTGCGTCTCGGCCCCGATGGACTACCGCAAGTGGATTAACGCGATCAAGACCCGGTTCCGGAACACGGTCTACTTCCTGGCCTGGAACGACTGCTTTGCCCCGCAGGCCAATTTCCATCCCGTGGAATTCATGCGCGATCCGGTAGTAGCCAACCGCGGCGACCGGGTCGTCACTCCTCCAGCAACTCCACCCCCACCGCAGCCCAGCCACAAATGGACCTCAGGTTCCACGCCGTGGGACGCGCTGGGCGGAGTCGTGAAGGGCAAGGTGGCCTCGGTGTCGGTCCACGCCGGACATTTGCAGATCTTCGCCCGGGGTTCTGACGATCGGCTCTACACCAACACCCAAACCGGCGGCACATGGGGTGGCTGGCAGGGTTTGGGTGACTTCCTCACCGAGCCCCCGACCGCCTTGGTGCGTGCCGGTGGCATAGATGTCTACTACCGAGGCGGCGACACCCGGCCCTATGTGCGCCGGTGGAACGGCTCGGCCTGGGAAGCCGCGGTGAAGCTGGGCGACATCGACGTCGCCGGGCCCATCACCGCCGTGTCGCTGTATGGCGGTGCACACGCGGCACTGTTTGTCCGAACCGCCAACGATGAGGTGTACTCCGCCGGCCACGACGGCACCAGGTGGAGCAACTGGTACTCATTGGGCGGCGATGTCAACGCCCCGCCTACAGCCATTGCCCGCCCCAACGCCGCCGGTCAAATGGTGCTGGAGGTATACGCCCGATGGGCCGATGACAACGTGCGGTACCGGCGTGCCGATCCCAGCCAGCCCGGCTACCAGCCGTGGGTCAATTTGGGCGGCATCTGGAAGGACACTCCCGTCGGCGTGACCGTCGGCACCGATCACAGCCTCCTGCTCGGTATCGCCAACGACAACACCCTTCACTTCCAGCAGTGGCGCGACGGCACCTGGCTCCGCGGTGCCGATGGCGGCATCACCACCGGCTGGAAGGGTGTGGGTGGCAGCGTGTACTCCCGACCGGCCGTCATCGCCGAACCCGGCGAGCGGGTTCGGGTGTTCGCCCGCGACGCCAACCAGCAGATCAACTCCATCACGTGGCTGGGCGGCGACATCCGCAACTGGGAACGCTGGGCGCCGTTGGACGGCGACAGCGCTGTCCCGGTCGAGGTAGGCACACGCGGCAGCACTATCGATGTGCTCGGTGTTGACGCCGCCACCGGCCAGCCGTTCCACACCACCCTCGCCGGCACGCCAGCGACCCAGGTGACCAACATCGATTCCGACGTTCAGTTCCAGGACCCAGCATATTTCGTGGTCACCGGTCCACCCGGGGCGCCGGTCTCCTGGTCCTCCACCCGCGACGGGGTTCGCATGGAAGACCACGCCTTCTACGGCCAGTATTTGGACACCAACGGTCAACTGGTGTGGCATGCCGGGCAATGGTCTAGCCCTGATGTCGGATCCTGGGTCAAACAGGCCCACGTCGGCACGCCGGAGGTGCAGGTGGTCACTGCCCAGACCAGCTTCGCGGTGCCCCATCGACCGACGACAGTCCGCCCGGACAAAGGCACACTGTACGCCGGGGAGAACATCACCTACACGATCACCGGCAAGGCCAACCAGCCGATCTTCTGGACCAGCACGATCTACGGGCAACCCAGCGGCGAGGACAACGCCTTCTACAACCAATACACCGACGAGTACGGCTTGTTCACTTTCACCACGACCTGGACCGACCCACGCACGGGTATTTGGACAAAACAGGTAAGAGTCGGGGACCAAACCGGCCAGATCAACATCCAGCTGGTGGCGCCACCGCAGCTGCTGAGCCAGGCAACACTGACCTCCGTATATACCGACGTCCCCGTTGGCGCCGGCAAGTGCCTGGACGCCTACCCCTGGTACGACGGTGGGAACGTGCAGCAGTGGTCATGCCAGGTCGGCAAGACCTGGCAGCTCAACCCGGTCGGTGAGAACATCTACCAGGTCGTCTATCTCACCTCCGGCAAGTGCCTCGACGTTGCCGGCGCGGGCACACACGATGGCGCCAACGTACAGCTTTGGACCTGCCACGGCGGTACCAACCAGCAGTGGCGGCTCAGCGCGGCCCCGCTGGAATGGCAAAAAGTCACCCTGACAGCTGTCCACTCCGGCAAGTGCCTCGACGTCGCCAATGCGAGCATGCTCGATGCCGCCAACGTGCAGCAGTGGACATGCAATAGCGAAAACCTCAACCAGCTGTGGCGGCTCGCCGCGCCACCGCCGCCGCCGCCACCTCCGGGGCTACCGCCCTGCGAGCCGGGATTTTGTGAATAAGCGGGACCAACGCACGGGTCCCACAACAGGGACCAGGCGATCGCCTGGTCCCTGTTGCATAGTTGGCGCCAATGGCAGCCCGCCGCCGGGCTTGGACAGCGATCGGCCCGGTGGTGTAGGCCACCGGGCCTAGTCGCATTTGCCGGTCAGCAGGCGGGGATCTCGACGCCGCTGTTGTCCTTGGCCTCATCGTTGCCCCGGCGGCTCAGGTAGTAGGCCGAGACCCACTGGGTTTTGCCACGGGTTACCGGTGTCCAGATCGGTTTTCATCCACCAGTGGTTAAACGAGCTGCCGACCCAGACCGTGCCGCCGGCGGCCCGGACGGTGGGGCGGTACTGTAGGTTCGCGTCAGATATGTCGGAGCCGACGGTTATGACCTGGGGTTTGGCTCGGGGTTTCTCACCGGTTTGGCGGCGGCTATTCTCCTCGGTCTGTCGGTTTCTTGATGACCTTGAGCTGATGGCAAGGCTGTGTGGTTATGGCAACATGGCGGCGTGTGGTGCCTCGATCCGGTCAATAGTGCCGAGTTGATTGCTGCCCTGCGGCCTCATGCCCAAGGTGGCGGGTTCGAGGTTGCGTGGGTTGGTGAAGGCTGGCGATCCCTTGTGGAGGATTGCCATCACCGGTTGTCAGCGTTGTTCCCGGACTACGAACTTGTTGCTATCAAGCAGTCATGGGGTGTGCTGGTCGTTCATGCGTTTGCCCGTCAGCGGGTCGAGGGCGAGGTGCGATGGTCGTCGGAGAAGGCCGCCGAGATGGATGTCATTGTCCGGGCCGTGGCCAGTATGGACGGTGGGCTTCAGAAGAGTTTGAGCGGCTGCTCGATGTGCTGCTGGCCGAGCTGAGTCCCGGCTGGCAGGTGCCTGAGCTGCGTGAGCCGTATAGCAATGACGAGACGTTTCGTGCCTATTTCCGCCGGAACCGAAATCGCTCGCAGGTCGGCGGCGCGCTAGTGGAGTTGCCGGAGATCGCGGTGCGGCTGGCCGAGGTGGTGCTGGACGCGATTGTCTGCGATGAGGATGTGGCGTTTAGCCGGAAGCTGATCGAGCCCATGCTCGCGTCACTCGGCCGGCGTAGGGTGCAGCAGCATTTGATTCGGGTGGTGGAAACCGGAGGGTTGCTGAAGAAAGGTATGCGCGGTGAGGGCGTGGTATTGGTCGCGGGTCACCTTGGTGTACCGGTCGCCGCCGGATCTGTGGGATCGCGCATATCCGCCGCGGTCAGTTTGGAGAGAGCTATCACCGACAATGCAAATATCAGTGGCCCGTTTACTTATCGGTGATCACGGTGCGATTCGTGATGGTGCACTTGGTTGTCGCGGCTACCGGAAGGGATCAAGACAGTGAAAAAGTACATACTCTTCGATCATGATGGTGTTCTGGTGGATACCGAATTCTGGTATTACAAAGCTGGAGAACGCGCCCTGGCGGACATTGGTTTGACTTTGGACAAGGATCAATACCTCCGGGACATGAACCAGGGATTGGGCACTTGGGCCCAAGCCAGGGCGGCAGGTATTGATGAACAGACCATCAGCAGGCAGCGTGAGGTTCGTAATGATTATTATCAGGAATATCTTAGAACAGAAGCCATTGAGATTGAAGGCGTCGTTGAAACTCTTGCTGAACTGTCAAAATACGTCCGCATGGCCATCGTGACGACTGCAAAACGTGCGGATTTTGAAATTATCCATGAAAGGCGCCAAGTTAGACAATTCATGGATTTCGTCCTTGTTCGCGAGGACTACAAGCTCACCAAGCCGCACCCGGAACCATACCTGACCGGCTTAAAGCGCCTCGGAGCCACCAAAGAAGAGACACTGGTTGTAGAGGATTCATCCAGAGGGCTGAACTCGGCCGTGGCGGCCGGTATTGACTGTGTCATTGTCTATAACGACTTTACAAAGGCACATGACTTTTCACGGGCTAGCTATCGAATCAAAACTCTGATTGAATTGAAGGATATCATCCTTAATGTAACCTGAAGGAGCATTTGCCGGCCAGAGGGTTCATTCTCGATGAGAGCTATTACCTGCCGGGTTCGCATGACTTGGTGATGCAGGCCCGCGTGATCGCCTCCGCTGATCCGGATCGGTTCGGCGGGCTCGGTGACGGCAGGCTCGGTGAGAGTCGTCGTGACCGAGCGCGCCGAGGAGACGCAATCAGACTGGCCCAAAGCCGAGTGTCGGACCTACAACCTTTACGCCGGTGGTGCTTGCGGTAGGCGTAGGCGACCTGGCTCAGGAAAGCGGTGTCGCTGTGCAGATCGCCACCGCCGGCGATCGAGGGACTCAGGGCGGTGGGTGGGGTTTTCGCGGTGCGGGATTGGAGCGCCGCGGCGATAGTGGCCGCCTCGATGGTCGCGGCCAGCTCCTGGCCGCGCATGCCCGCCCGGGTCGCGCGTTCTGTGGTCGTGGCGGCGATGAACGGGTCCCGGTAGGGCTGCAGCGCCAGCAGGCCGTCGCGTATCTCGATCACTCGCCGGTACACATGCAGCCGCAACTGGCTGACCCGTAACAGATCCGGGACGCGCGGCGGGTCGAGGGCGATCGCCGGCTCAACGCGGTAGAGCGCGTGCCACAGCGGACCCAGCCGCTGATACAAGCGGTACCGGTACAGCCAGCCCAGGATGGCCGGCAGAGCAACACCCAACAGGACCAGCACGTGGGCCGAGGCGGGCAGCACTTGGCTCACCAGAGTCGTGCGGCCCAACGGGTACGCGAACTCCAATCGCGAGGCCGCGGTCAGGACCACCTTGTTTATGAGGTAGAGCAATGCGGCGACGGTACCCGCGACGACCATGAGCATGCCGATGCCGACGGCCCGGCTGTCGGTCAGCCGCGCGTAGCGCAGGCCGAGGCGGATCACGTTGCCCAGGATCGGTGCCTGTCCCGCGAGATAGGCCACGCAGTACTCAAGGACTCCCGGAGATTGGGGCAATTGCTGGGGCGCGAGGACGAACAGCAGGCACATCACCGTGAAGGCGCCGGCGATCCACCAACCCTGCCAACGAAGACCGTTGCCCAGCCCATTCACATGTGTGACTAACTTCTGGCCGGCCCATACCGCGAACAGCATGCTGCCGTGAGCCAGCAGCCGGGCCAGATGCGGGGTGCCGGAGACCTGCCCGATCGCCGTGTACACCATGGGCGTCAGCGCGGTCAGCGAGACCGCCAGTCCGAACAGCATCCACCGCAGCCATTGGCGAGCCCGGTCTATGCGACCAAGTCGCGACAGCAGGAGCACCCAGGCCAGCACCGGCGGCCCGTAGTGAGGTAGCAGCTCACCCACGACTACCGTCGTCCAGGGCGGCGTGCAGGCGGTCGGCGACGGTGCTTCGGACGCTGATGGGAGGTTCGCGCTGCCGGATGAGGGAGGCCAGCGTCTCGGCCTCGCGCTCCTCGACGGTCGAGTAGCCGGCGCGGCCGAGTACCAAACGGACCATCTCCGGGTCGAGGTCGGGCAGCAGCGGTTGAGCCTGCGCGGCCAGCGGCATGGACACCGGGAAATGCCGGCATAGCAGGTGGCTCAGCTCGTGCAAGACGATGTGTTCCCGATGCGGGAGGGTGGTCTCCCTCTCGTACAGGATCAGATCCGTGGTGTCGGTGGCTATCCAGACCCCGCATACCCCGGTCAGCCCGGATACGGGGATCAGCCGGATCGGCCGCCCGCGCCGCGCGGCGACCTGTTCGCACAGTGCCCGCACGTTGAACGGGACAGGCGTCGGCAGGTCGCGTAGCAGTGCGGCGCAGCGGCGCCGGAAGTCTCGTGCGCGCCCATCGCTCATGGCGTGCCGTCAAACGCCGGAGGCTGGGGCAGTCCCTCCAGCTCACGCACCCGGTCGACCATCTCGGCGATGGTCTCCAGGCTCCTGGCCGACAGGCCGTTGGCCCGCAGGGCAATCTGCCGGACCGGAGCATCCCGGATGGCGGTGAGCAGCGCGAGCTCGGCATCGATGCGCTTGGCCTCCGCGTCATCGAAGAAATAAGCCGGTGGTACCCCGAAGAAACCGGCCAGCGCCTCCAGATGCCGTTTGGTGGGGTTGTCCCGCAGGCCTTTGCGGAGCTGCCAGAGGTAGGTCGCTGAGATGGTGGGGCCACCCTTGGCGCGGATGGCCTCGGCCACCTCCTCGAAGGTGTACTCCCCACCGGTGCGCGGGCGCACGGTGCGGAACAGGTGGTTCACCTTCGCGGCAAGGGTCCCTTCAGCGGCGTTGTCCGGCATGTCATCAGGGTACCGCTTGTATCAGCTCAGATGGAGCCATCGAGCGGCCATTCTCCGCATCAGTTGACGACGGGTTCAGATGAGTTTATGGTTTCGGCATCTCTATCAGCTCATGTGGGGACGGTTCTCGGCACGTGGCGTGCCCGCCCGACCGGAGGTGAACTGTGGTCTGGTCCAGGTCATCAAGAGCGGCATCATCGAGAGCGGCGGGGCTGAAAGCCGTAACCGCACTGACACTTTGCTTGGCCCTGGCGGCTGAAACCGGCGCCGTCGCCGGGCTGCCGGGCTCCACCAGGACGGCACCGGCCACGGCACCGGTCACGGCACCCGCGGCACAGGTATCCACCGCGCCGGTCACCGAACTCCCGGATGTGGTGTCCGCGGCGATCACCGCGCGGGCTCAGGGTTCGCGGGTGGAGGTGAGCTCGCTTCGCACTGGCACATCCACGACCTGGGCCAACCAGGACGGCACGATGACCACCGAGGCCTACGGCGCACCGGTTCGATACCGGGATCAGGCCGGCGCCTGGCAAGGCATCGATCTGCGATGGCGGCCCACCACGGACGGATCGGTCGCGCCCAGCGGGCATCCGTATGGCGTGCGGCTCGGCGCCCGAAGCGCCGCCGCCGGGGCGACACTGGTTTCCTCGGGTGACGCGGCGCACCGGATCGACTGGACCGTCCCATGGGCCTTGCCCGATCCGCTCCTTGACGACACGAAGGCGACCTACCGCGACGTCGAGCCAGGCGTCGATGTCGTCGTGCACTCCCGCCGGTCAGGATTCGAGCTCGATTTCGTGGTCAACCGGCGCCCGGCGTCGACACCCATGTGGCGGATCCCTTTGCGGACAACGGGTTTGACCGCAAAGCCGCAGCGGGACGGCTCGATCCTGTTCGTGGACGCGCACGGTACGACGCACTCGACCATCCCGGCCGCCTACATGTGGGACGCGATCGTGGACCCGCAAAGCGGCGAGCCGCTGAACCGGGCCAAGGTCCGGCTTAGTGTGGAAAAGGGCAGCCTGGTGATCAAGCCGGACCCGGTGTGGTTCGCCGACGCCACCCGGGTCTTTCCGATCACGGTCGACCCGACGTGGGCCGGGCTCACCACGTACAACAGCTTCGATACCTTCGTGCAGTCGGACTTTACGACCGACCAGTCCGCCTCACCGGAGTTGAAGCTGGGCACCTACAACGGCGGCGCGGTAAAGGCCCGCACCTACCTGAACTTCCCCACCGCGCCGTTCAAGAACAAGGACATCCGCAGCGCGACACTCAACCTCTGGGAAACCTGGTCGTCATCGTGTACCGCGTCGAAGTTCGTCGTGCGGTACTCCGAGACCGCGTCGACCGCCACCCGGTGGACCAACCAGCCGGCGGCCGGAACATTCGACTGGGGCTCGGCGACTGTTGCCAAGGGATACAACTCGTCCTGCCCGGGCGGCAAGGTCAGTATCCCGATCACGGCGCTCGTCCAGGAATGGTCGACCTACACCCGGACCACCACCGCGGTATTGCTGGCCGCCGCGAACGAGTCGGACTCGCTGTCCTGGAAACGATTCCACTCCTCCAACGGCGCGTACCCGCCCAACATCGTGATCACCTACAACCGTCCACCCGGGACACCGGCTACACCTTCGCTGTACAGCGGGGTCGCCTACGCGCCGCCCGGTGGGACCACCAGCACTTACACTCCGTATTTCCGGCCATGGACACAGACCCGAGCCACCGACCCCGACGGTAACGACGTGGCCTACGAGGTGGAGTACCACAGCTCGACCGCGGCGACCGCGGCGACGCTGAAGGCGAAATGCACCAGCGTGCGCTACAGATCCGGCACCACCGGCGGCTGCACGCCCACCGTCGACCTGCCGGACGACTCGACAATCTACATCCGCGCCAGGACGAGCGACTTCTCCGCGCTGCGATCGGCCTGGTCGGCGTGGGCACCGATCCGGGTCGGCACAAGGGTTCCCGCCGTGCCGGCGATCTCCTGCCCGTACGCCAACGGAACGTGGACCGACACACCACCCGCGGCCAACGTCACATGCACCATCACCGCGGCCGGCACCGGTTTCAGCTCGGCCGGCTATGTGCGGGCCACAGTGGACGGTCGGCCCTATCCGACCAACTTCGCCGGTGGCGCACCTGGCCAGATCAAGATAACTCCATCGACCGATCCGAATGTCGCCAAGACCACCCTCACCCTGAGCAAGGCCGCCGGCCTGCACACGATCAAGGTTCAGGCCGAGTCGCCGGCCGGACGGCTCTCGGGCGCGGCGAACTACTCGTTCGGCTACGGCTCGGCGGCGCTTAGCAGCCCGGCCGTGAGCCCGAGGCTTACCACGACCGGAGCCGTGCGCATCGCGGGGTCCGGTCCGCCGAAGGGCAGCTCGACCACTCCGACCGCGTCCGTGCGCTGGCGGCTGTCCGGCTACGGCGGAGCCAGCGAGACCATCGGCTGGAACACCGCGACTGCCGCCACGCTAGCCGTCACCGACAACGGCGCCGCCGGCATCACCGTCTCCGGAACCTGGGATACGGCCAGGGAGACACAGGACGCCCAGCTTGACTCGGATCCGATTACGGCCGGCGTGCAGCCGACTGTGCTCAACGACCGCGTCCCGGTATTGATGGATGTGCAGGTGTGTTTGACCTACACCAGCGCCACCCAGTGCAGCTGGTCGCAGACCAGCAGCAGCGTCCTGCGGGTACCGCACGCGTTCGGCAACGGGTTCCCGACCGCCGAGGCCGGCCCGGGCCAGGTCGCGCTGTGGACGGGCGAGTTCAACCTCGAGGCCACCGACATCGAGGTGCCGGGCTACACCGACAGCCTCACGCTGTCGCGCTCCCACTCCACTTTCGCCGGAACGCCCGACGCGGTGAACGCCGTGTTCGGGCCGGGATGGACTGCCCAGTTCGACGGCACCGACGCGGGTGTCGGCGGGTGGCAGGTCGTCGACGGCACCCGGATCGACGGCACCATCGCCCTCGTCGACGGCGAAGGCTCGGCGCTCGTATACGAGTCGCCCAGCGGGAACCGCCGTACCACGGCGACTCTGCAAGCCGGCACGTGGCTGCCGGCGGACGAGGAGACCGAACTGAATGGCGCGATGCTGACCGTTGCCGGTACCGGTTCGGCCACCACCCTCGCCTACACCGAGGACGACGGTACGGTCACCACGTTCGCCGCGGCGAGCGCGCCGACCGCGACCGCTGCTGGCAAGTTCCGGCCGGTGAGCATCGCCGAGGCCGGCGTCGCGTCCAAGACCAGCTACTCGTACGACGCGAGCGGGCGGGTGACGCGGATTCTCGCCGCGACGCCACCAGGAGTGTCCTGTGTGGACGGTCAGGGTCTGTACACGAACGCGGTCGGGTGCCGCTCGTTGCGGCTCGACCACGGCACCACGGGATCGGCCACCGGCCGGATCGTCTCCGCCTGGCTCGACATCTACAACCCGGACAAGGCCGGCGGGGCCGGCATGGACTCGGTCAAGGTGGCGGCCTACACCTACGACCCGTCCGGGCGACTGTCCACAGTGGTCGATCCGCGCAGCGGGCTCGGCACGACCTACGGCTACGACGCCTGGAACCGGCTCACCTCGGTCAAGCCGGCCGGACTGACGCCGTACCAACTGACCTACGCCGCGGCGCCGGACAACAAGCTGGCCAACGTGAAGCGCGACCGGCCGGCCGGTGATCCCGCCAGTGGGACGGCGACGTTGGCGTCCTATGTGTACAACGTGCCCGTCGCCGGGACCGGACTGCCGGACCTGTCCGCCGCCACCGTCGGCAAATGGAAGCAGGCGTCGGCGCCGACGACCGGGTTCGCCGTGTTCGGCCCGGACCATCCGGTCGCCTCGACCGCACCGTCCGGGATCGCCTCGGGTGACTGGCAATTCGCCGATCTGCAGTACACCGACGCGGTCGGGTACACCGTGAACACCGCCTCGTTCGGCGCGGGTGCATGGCAGCTCAACGCGACCGACTACAACGCGCAGGGCAATGTGATCCGCGCCCTGGACGAGCGGGCGCTGCGCCAGGTACTCGATGGTCAAGTGGCCGAAGGCGCCGAGGACCAGCTCGCCACCATCACGGTCTACAACGCGGACATCCTCAGTGGCGCGATGGTCGTGACCCCGGCCGGCACGCTGGTCACCGACACCTACGGGCCGGCGCGCATGGCGGCGCTGAGCGACGGCACGGTCCGGCTGGTACGCCCGCACACCAGAATGGAATATGACCAGGGCGCACCCAACGGCGGGATCAACGCGTCGACCGGCCTGCCTTTCCGTCTGGAGACAACGCAGACCTCGTACGCCAACGACCCGGGAACGGGCGCCGACATCGAGACCGTGGGCCGTACTCTGACGAGCTACGCCCCGCCGGTCGCCGGTGACCCGGATGGTTGGGCTCTGGGCCTGGCGGGCGCGGTGACCACCGACGTCAACCTGGACGGCGCGGCGACCGCCGCGGACATCGTGCATGTGACGCGGTATGACGGTGAGGGGCGCGTTGTCGAGACCCGGCAACCCCTGTCCAACGGGGCCGACGCCGGTACCACCAAGACCGTCTATTACACGGCCGCGGCCAACAGTGCTAGGCCGGCCTGTGGCGGCAAGCCGCAGTGGGCGGGGTTGACCTGTGCCACGTTCCCCGCCGCCGCACCGAGTTCGGGACCGAGCCTGCCGTCGACCACCACGACCGGGTACAGCTACCTGCTGAGTCCGACGACCGCGGTGGAAACCTCCGGTGCGGTGACGCGCACCGAGACGGTCACCTATCTGGCCGATGGGCGTACCGCGTCCACCTCGACCGTGGTCTCGGGCGTCACCGGCTCCGTGCCCAACACCAGGAAGGAGACCGCATACGACCCGGCGACCGGCCTGCCCACCACAGTCACCGGGCGCAACGGCGACGGGACCGTGGCCTCGACGGTGACGACGGGCTATGACGCTTGGGGTCGCACGATCTCCTATGCGACGTCGGGCGATCCCGCCACCACCACGGTCTACGACGCTTCCGGCCGGGTCGCGACCGTGACGGACGCCAACGGCTCCACGCGGTACACATATGACGGCGTCGATGCGGCCGGCCGGGCGGAGCGCCGCGGACTGGCGACGAAGGTCGAGGTCACGACGGCCGGCGCGACCTGGACATCCACCGGTGCCTATGACGTGAACGGCGACCTTACCGTGCAGAAGCTGCCTGGTGGGATCACCCGGGAGGTGGACATCGACCAGGTGGGTGAGCCGGTGGGGCTGCGCTACTCCGGGCGGCTGACCGTGGTCAATCCGGACGGGACCACCACCGTCGTGCCGGACGGGACCTGGCTGGCTTGGAGGCAGGACAACGACGTGAGTGGTCGTGTGACCCGGGAATGGACACCGGAGGGTGCCGCGTTCACCGGAGCCGCCGCGGACGGAGATCCCGATGATGCCGGTGACGCGATCCCACACGACCGGTCGTACAGCTACGACGGGGCGGGCCGGCTCGTCCAGGTCCGTGACCGTACCGCCGCGACCACGGGCATCGATGTGCTCGACCCGGCGGAGGCCCCGGCCTGCGTGACCCGCGGCTACGGCTTCGACGCCAACGACAACCGGCTGACCCGGACCACGATCCCGGCCGCCGCCGACGGGTCCTGCGCGGCGGCGGGCGGCACTACCGTGACGAGGACCTTCGACACCGCGGACCGCCCGACCGCCGGATCCTATGTGTATGACACGTTCGGCCGGACGCTGACGCTGCCGGCGGCAGACGCACCGCGGCCGGCGGACGGACCCGTATCGCTGACGTACTACGACAACGACCTCGCGCGGTCGATTTCACAAGGCGGTACCACGACCACGTTCACCCTGGACGCGCTGGACCGGCGATCCACCGAGACCGTGGCCGGCGCGAGCGGGACCACGGTGACGGTGCGCCGGTACACCGACACCTCGGACAGCCCGACTTGGATCAGCGAGGGCGGCGTGACCCGCCGGTACACCGAGCTGGTCGGTGATGACCTGGCCCTGACCGTTGACGGCACCGGGCGCGGGAAGCTGACGATCGCCAACCTCCACGGTGATGTGGTGTCCACTGTGGACGTTGCCACGGCGGCTTCGACGGCGACGGCCCTGAGCGGCTGGAGCCGGTTCGACGAGTACGGCAACCCGGCGTCCTCCAACGACGTTGACACCGGCGAGCTCAACTACGGCTGGCTGGGCGCGGAGCAACGCGCGGTATCCGGCGCGGGTCTGACCCTCATGGGAGTCCGGCTGTACAACCCGGTCACCGGCCTATTCACATCGGTCGATCCCGTCGAAGGTGGCAACGCCAACGCGTACGCCTATCCCGCCGACCCGATCAACCAGTTCGACCTCGATGGCCGGATGACAAAGCCGGAACGGACCCGCCGCCGCGTCCGCCACTTCTGGGGTCCGCTCTGCCGGGCCTATTGCCCGGCGATATGCAGGGCAATCTGCGGACCGGTCCTGCGTCGCCTGAGACACAAAGGCGGGCAAGCGAAGCGCGCAGGCGGTCGAGCGTGGCGGTGGCTCTGGAAAAAGGGGTTGCCGGCTGCGAAGCGCTGGTGCCACAAGAACTGGAAGCGTCGGTTCCTGTGCGGGATACCTTTGGAACCAGTAGAGGACTGGGTCCTCAAGAAGGCCTGGCAGGGCCTGAAATGGGGTTGGCGGAAAATCAGGAGGCAGGCCCGTTCGTGGTGGAACGACTTCCATCGGGTCGTCCAGTTCCGCAAGAGGTGGCGGCGACGCGTGTGAACGTGCCTGGCCACCGCGGCGGATGGTGAAGCCGCGCAGTCCTTAAGGCGGACCGCCTCGGCGGAGGGGCCGCGCCGGGTCCACGCGACGAGCATGTCGCGCGGCTCGGCCGGCCCTGCCGTGCACCGACATTTACCTCGGTCGTTGCCGTAGCGGTCAGCGCCCGACGGCGAAAAACTCGGCTGTGTGGCCGGCCCGGGTCTCGTGCCGGGCGATCAGGTGCAGATTTGGGAGCTTGTTTCCGGCGGGCGGATTTTCGACCATCAACCGTGACGCTTCGTGGCGCACCGGGCCCAGCGCTTACGGATCGCACCATCCCGCATGGGGACTAAGGAGATCCGTTGTCCAGATTCACGACCAGATTGCGGACCGGAGTTTGCGCGGTCCTGCTCGCCCTGTTCGGTGCCCTCCTACCGGCGCCGGCGGCGGCTTCGCCGACTTTCCCGTACCCGTGGCCGGACTACTCGGTCCTGCCCGTGTTGTTCGTCCCGACGGACTGGAGCACGGGCAGCGCTGAGGTCCAGGCCGAGGCCGCGGCCATCAGGTCCGCCATGGCCGAGGTTCAGGCCTTCTACCGCGACAGCTTCAACGGCCGGACGTTCAAGCTCAGCGGGCTGAGCGTCGTGCAGGCCAACGGCGCCAAGGAGGCGTACGACATCACGTGGACCGGCGGGAACATCTACACCGACGGCGTCGCGCTCGGTCCGGCCTTCGAGGGCCGGGTCGTGCAGGAGCTGTTCAACCGGGGCTACCCGACGCCGCCGGCGCAAAACCAGTCCGGGTACTCGACTGTCATCTTCGTCAATGGCGCGGGTGGCTATGCCGGTGGGCGGACCTACGGCGGTTTCGACGGTGGCCACGCCATCCTTGGCGACTGGGCCATCGACAGCCTCGACGGCGGCGTGGCCGAGGGCGCCTACTGGTGGTCCGGCCGGCGTTTGCAGCTCGGGTCGACCGCCCACGAGCTTGGCCATACCTTCGGCCTGGACCATCCGGACTCGTACGGTGGATCCAATGCCACCTCGGTGATGGGCAACTGGTGGGACTTCCCGACCATCGGCCTGAACCTCACCGACCGCACGCGACTCAACGCGAACAAAGGCCCGTGGTTCAGCCCGGCGCCGCCGACCAACCCGACCGCGACGGCCCTCAATGGCACGCAGATTCGGGTCGGTTGGGTCGATGCTTCCAACAATGAGACTGGGTTCCAGATCTATAACGGGGTTACGACGGTGAGCGTGGGGGCGAACGTCACTTCGTATACGTGGGGTGGCTTGGCGCCGGGTACGTATATGTGTTTTGCTATCCGTTCTGTCAACGGTGCGGGTGCTTCGGCTTGGACGCCTTACGCGTGTACCTCCACGCCAACGGCCCCGGCCGCGCCGACCAACCCGACCGCCACCGCGATCAGTACCTCGCAGATCCGAGTCGGTTGGGCCGACAATTCCGGTAACGAGACCGGGTTCCAGATCTACGACGGCGTGAACTACTTCACCGTCGGGCCCAACGTAACCACATTCACCCGCAGCGGACTGGCCTCCCATACCTACATGTGCTTCGCCATCAGGTCGTACAACGCGGCCGGCTACTCCGCCTGGACTCCCTACGCCTGCACCTCCACCCTTTGACCGCACAACCTCCAACCCGAAGGTGGGAGTGTCCTCATCGGACACTCCCACCAGTGACAGGCAACGATCGATCCAAGACATCACGGCCGCACTGCGGTGTCGTTTTTCGGTAGCCTGGGCCGATGGTGGAAGCTGTGGTGCGGCCACGACATTTCGCGATGCCGCCCGAACTCGTACGCCGGGACACCGGCGATCTGTCCGTGGAGTCGCGGCACGCCCGGGCTCAAGCGAGCGCGATCCTGGCCGACCTATTGCCCGCCCGACCGGTCAGGCCCCGCCTGGTTGCCTCGGCCGGCGGAACCGTGACGCGGATGATGCTCACCGTTCCGGCCTACGCGGTCGGCTCCCCGCCGCTGGCCGCGGCCTATCGCGATCTGCTGGCCAAGTTGCCGGCCCAGACGAGCTACCTCGTGCTGGCCCACGAATCGGTCGCCGACACTGTGCGCGGCTGGAGCGATCGTATCGATGTGGTGGCCGCCCCGGAGCACCTTCGCTTCAGCGTGTGGGCCGAGGATGGGTACGCGGCGGTTGTCGATGGCGGCACAACCTACCTCGTTGAGCCTTTCTCGTTTCCCCGATACGGCGACAGCCTGACCGCTGACCTTCTGGCCAATGCGGATCCGGCGCTGGAGCGTACTCAGGCGCCGCTGTACTTCCAGGGCGGCAACATCCTCATCGGCGACGACTTCTTCCTTATCGGCGCGGACTATCCGGTCAACACGCTGCGCTATGTCGGCGCGGTCCTGGCCCCCGGTCCCGACGAGCGGCCGGCTGACCTGGTCCGGCGACTCTACGGTGAATACCTGGACCCAGATCGGAGACTTATCTACGTCGGCAGCACCCTGCCGGTCCCGGAGCAGCACATCGGCCGCATCACCATAGACGGCGCACAGTGGACCGAGATCCTCTACGCCGGCAACTCGCCGGGTACGTTGCAGCCGATCTTCCACATCGACATGTTTATTACGCTCGCCGGCCGCGGCGCGGACGGCCGTTACCGGCTGCTGGTCGGCGATCCGCGGGCGGCCGCGGACATCCTCGGTATCCAGATGCCAGCGCATGCGATGTCGCAGGTGTTCGACGACATCGCGCAAGGCCTGCGCCGCCAGGGCTTCGATGTGCTGCGCAACCCGCTTCCGCTGGCGTACGCCGACGATCTGGACCGCAAGGAACGGTCGTGGTATTTCGCCACCGCAAACAACGCATTGGTCAGTGACGGCGTGGTCTACCTGCCGACGTACGGCCACGGGTCGTGGCCGGAACTGGCCGCCACCGACCAGGCCAACGGGCAAATCTGGACCGAACTAGGCTTCCAGGTCGTGTACCTCACCGACTACCATCCGTTCGCCGAGAACCTGGGCGCGGTTCACTGCATCAAAAAGTACTTGTCCCGTAGCGAGTGACCTGCCTTTGTCCTAGCCGGCGAGGTGCTCGTTGAGCAGTTCCTTGGCCAGCGAGGAGTTCGGATCGTCAGACGTTGACATGGCTTGCAGCAGACGAGTGGCGCGCGTCGGGTACCGCTTCATGGCTTTGCCGAGGGCAGGTCGGGCGTCGCGGTGTTCGGCGTGCCTGAGCAGCAGCCGGAACGCGTCATCGGTGGAAAACTCCGCTATGGCGGCCATCAGCTTCTTTCGTATGTCGGCCTTGGCGTAGCGGAACCAGCGCTCGAACGTCCGGGCCGCGCCCGGCCCGAGGCGCGGAAGCGGTTGGTGGCCTCGATGAGCAGGCGGCGGATGCCGGGTTCGGAGCCGCCGTGGCCCGCGTCCTCCACGATGTGGAACTCCGCCTCGGGCCAGGCCCTGTGCAGGTTCCAGGCTTGGTCCGGCGGTGTCTTCACGTCATAGCGGCCGTTGACGATGACCGCCGGGATGTGCCGTATGCGATCGACGCCGGCCAAAAGTCCTTCCCGCGGAAGGAAGCCACCGTTGCTGATGTAGTGGTGCATGATGCGGGCGAACGCCAGCAGCGTGGCGTCGTCAAGGTCGGGCGGCGTCACCGGCAGCAGGGTGTTGGCCGACAGTTCCCAGCTCATAAAGGCGCGGGCCGCTGGGCCGTGGACCGCGGGGTCGGGGTCGGTGATGCGGCGGCCGTAGGCGGCGAGGAGGTCGTGCTGTTCGGCAGCCGGGATCGCAGCGCAAAACGCCGCCCACTCGGCCGGGAACAGGTGGGCCGCGCCGGTCGAGGTGAATCCCCAGTCCTCGTCAGATTTGCGGACCAGCCACACGCCGCGCAGCACGAGCTCGGTGACCCGTTCGGGATGGGCCTGTGCGTAGGCCAGGGCGAGGGTGCTGCCCCAGCTGCCGCCGAAGACGAGCCAACGCTGGATGCCCAGGTGCTCGCGTAGCCGCTCGATGTCGGCGACCAGGTGCGGGGTGGTGTTGTGCTCCAGCGACACCTTCGGGTCGCCCGCGAAGGGCAGGCTACGGCCGCAGTTGCGCTGGTCGAACAGTACTACTCGGTAGCCGGACGGGTCGAAGTACCTGCGGCTGTCTGGGAGCACGCCACCGCCGGGGCCGCCGTGCAGGAACAGCGCGGGTTTGCCGTCGGGATTGCCGCACGCTTCCCAGTAAATCTCGTTGCCGTGGCCGACGCTGAGCATCCCGACGTCGTACGGCTCGGTCGGCGGATACCACTGCATTTGTTCAACTCCGTCCGCTTCTAACCCTGGCGAGGCATCCGCCCACTGTAGATAGTTTGGCCGCGCCGCGTAGTCCCGGCGGCCGAACAACCGCTTGGTAAGTGGGATAGTCATAGTCGAGCCAAAGGCGTAAATTTCGTCCAATTTCAATTCGTCGTTGCATGCGGCCATAAACAGCCGTGCCTTGTATGGGGTGATTCCGGTATGGCTGCGGCTATTTTTCTTGTATCACAAGCTGATCGGCGTATCGCAATTGGGCAGACATCGACTGTCATAGAGCCATGGCGTAGCGGTTGGGTATTCATATGCTGGAGGTAAATCTGCTTGGACCGACCGAGGTTCGATCATCAGGCAAGGCACTGTCACTATCGCCGTTGGAGTGCAACCTGCTCGCGGTACTGGCATTGGTGAAGGGAACGGTCGTCTCGACCGAAAGGATCATTTCTTGCCTTTGGGGGGACCGCCACCCGGCGGCGCCGCGATCGCGCGTACAGGGTCTGATCTCGTCGTTGCGGCGCAAGGTTGGCGATGCGCTGGTGACTCGCCATCCCGGGTACTTCCTCGACCTCAAGGCGACAATGGTCGACATCGACAAATGTCAAGACTTAGCCAGGCAAGCCCGCCTGGCCGAGTCCCCGGCTGAGATCGCCCAGTGGTTCCGTCGGGCGCTGGCGCTGTGGCGGGGCGAGCCGCTGGATGGCATCTGCGCCCCGGGCGTCGAGGGGGATCGGATCCGGCTGAGCGAGCTGCACCTGGCGCTGCTCGAGGAGCGGATCGCCGCCGATCTGGACGTCGGCAACCACGCCGAGCTGGTCGCGGAGCTTGCGGCGGTGGTGTCGACCCACCCGCTGCGGGAGCGGCTGGCGGGGCAGTTCATGGTGGCGTTGTACCGGTGCAATCGGCGGGCTGATGCGCTCAAGGCGTACCAGGCGTTGCGGGAGCGGCTCGCCGACGAGCTCGGCAGCGACCCCTGCGCGGATCTGCGCAACCTGCACGCCGCGATCCTGCGCGGTGATCAGGTGTACCAACCGTTTGTGGCGGCGCCGGCCCTGGAGGCGGTGGTTGAGATGCGGCCGGCCCAGTTGCCCGCGAGCGTGGGTCACTTCACCGGGCGGGACAAGGATCTGGCCGCCCTGACACAGGCGAGTCGACAGGCCAACGAGCCGCAGGTCATCGTGGTCTCCGGAGCCGGTGGCCTGGGCAAGACGGCGCTGGTCGTGCAGTGGGCCCACTCGGTTTCGGCCCAGTTCCCCGATGGGCAGATCTTCGTGGACCTGCATGGCCACGGTCCGGACCGCGTGGTAGCCGCCGCGGCGCTGGCCGCGGCGTTGGTGGCGCTGGGAGTTGCCAAGGATGATGTGCCCGCGTCGGTCGACGAGTGCGCCGTGCTGTACCGCACGCTGATCAGCGGCCGGCGTGTGCTTATCGTCGCGGACAATGCGCAGTCGGTGGATCAGCTGATCCCGCTGGTGCCGCCGACCGCGTTGAGCCAGCTGGTCGCGACCAGCCGGCGCCGGCTGGCCGCGCTGGCCGCTCGCCACGCGGTTCAGGTCCTCCCGCTCGAGCCGTTGAGCCCGGAAGCCACACACGACCTGCTCGCCCGGATCGTGGGCTCGCAGCGGCTGCGCGGTCCGGCCGCCGCCGAGGTGGTCCGGTGGTGTGGCGGGTGGCCGCTGGCCATCCGTCTGGCCGCGACCTTGCTCGCCGCCCGCCCGGGGCAGTCGCTGTCCTCGTTCGCCGACGAGCTCACCGACCGCGCCGACGACCTGGTCCTGGATGACGACTGCCGCAGCGTCGCCGCGGCGCTCGACGATGCCTACCGGACGCTGAGCCCCGCCGCGGCGCACCTGTTCGGGCGGCTCGGCCTGCACGCCGGCTCGACCTTCAACTTGCACCAGACGGCCGCGGCCGCCGGCCGCTCGATGCGGCGGGTCCGCCGGCTTTTCGATGAGCTGGTGGCCGCGAACCTCGTCGTGGAGGCCGGCGCCGACTGCTACCGCTTTCACGCGGTGGTCCACAGGTTCGCCCGCCGGTGCGGCGCCGAGCTGGTCGACCGGGATGTGATCGACGATTGGTTGCGGCATTTGAGGGTACCCGAGCCGGCCGGCAGCGGTTCGTGGCGGATTCCCATCGGATCCGAAGTGGATTCGTAGCGGCCGATGTGACGATCACCTCCCGCACCACGTACCGGGAGGTACCAGTGACTCGCAGCGTCGCTCCCCACACCTACGGCCTCGTCGACGCGCTCGCCGATGTCGCCAGGAGCAGTCCGGAGCGCCCGGCGATCGTCCACAACGGACAGACAATCAGCTACTCCGCGGTCAGTGCGGGCATGTGGACTGTCGCGGACCACGTGGGGCCCAACCCCGGGGCCATCGGGGTCCTCGCCACGCACTCGGCGAGCACGATCGTCGGGATGCTCGGAGTGTGGGCCGCCGGCGGCACGTACTGCCCGATCGACCCGACGTTCCCCGCCCAGCGGCAGCAGGCGATGATCGCGGCGGCCGGCTGCCGGACGGTCCTTGACCCGGCCGCGCTCGCGGCGGTGGGTGGGGTACGCCGGCCGCTCGTGATCGACCCTGAGAAGCCCGCGTATATCATGTTCACCTCCGGATCCACCGGCGAACCCAAGCCGGTGGTCACCCCGAGGCGGGCCATCGAAACCACCGTCGCTTCCCTGCGGGACCTGTTCGAACTCTCACCGTCGGACCGGGTGTTGCAGTTCGCCTCGCTCAACTGGGACACCTGCCTTGAGGAGATCCTGCCGGCGCTGACGGCCGGTGCCTGCCTGGTGATTCACGACGAGGCACACACCAGGTCGTTTCCCCGGTTCCTGCGGATGATCGACAGTGAACGCATCACCGTGCTGGATCTGCCGACCGCGTTCTGGCATGAGCTTGTCCACTACCTCGTGGAGGACCGGTTCACCCTGCCCCGGTGCCTGCGGCTGGTCATCATCGGTGGGGAGGCCGCCAGTCCGGCGCGGCTAGCCGACTGGTGCGGCCTGGACGTGGCCCACATCCGGCTGCTCAACACATACGGGTGCACCGAGACGACGCTCATCACGCACGCCGTGGACCTGCACGGTCCGGCCGCCCCGGAGTTCGGCGAACCGTGGGACCAGGCGGCACAGGTTCCGATCGGCTGGCCACTTGCCCATGTCGGCCAGCGCATCACCGGCGACGGGGAGCTGATCATCAGCGGGCCGTGCCTGGCCCTGGGGTACCGCGGGCTGCCCGACGCGACCGCCGCCCGGTTCACCGACATCGACGGCGGGCGCGCCTTCCGGACGGGCGACCGGGTCAGCGTCCGGCTGGACGGGATGCTCACCTACCTGGGCCGGTTCGACAACGAGATCAAGATTCGCGGGATCCGGGTCGACCCGGCCGAGATCGAGGTGCACATCGCCGCTCATCCGGCGGTAAGTGCCGTAGTGGTCGTCGGCGTCGACGTCGCCGACCACACCACGCTGGCGGCCTATGTCGTTCCGCGACCAAACGCCGACGTGTCCACCGTAGCGGCCGAGTTGCGCCAGTACCTGCTGGCGCGCTTGCCGGCTCACCTGATCCCGAGCCGAATCTCCATCGTGGACGACGTGGCGCACACCGCTACCGGAAAGATCGACCGCACACTGATGAGGAGGCTCTTCGATGAGCGTTGACGGCGTCTCGGACATCTTCGGCAAGGTGCTCGACGTCACCGGCATCAACGCCGAGTCGGATTTCTTCGCGCTGGGCGGGGACTCGCTACTGGCGACCCGGGTGCTGAGCGCGGTCGCTCGCAGATACGGCGTCGAACTGTCCTTCGACGACTTCGTGCTCGCGCCCACGCCGGGTGCGCTGGCCGATCGCATCGCGAGCCGGTCATGACCGAGCGCATGACACAGGTCGCGGTTGTCGGCGCGGGTCTGGCGGGTTTGGTGGCCGCCACCGACCTGGCCGCCCGGGGAGCCCAGGTCACGGTCTTTGAGGCACGCGACCGGGTCGGCGGCAGGACCCACGGCATCGAGGTCACGACCGGCCGCTGGGTGGACGGCGGCGGCGCGTATCTGGGCGACCGGCACACCGACCTGCTCACGTTGATCGGCGAGCTCGGGCTGAAGACGACACCGACCACAATGGACGGTGAGAGCCGGTTCGCGTTCGGTGCCACGAACCAAACCCGGCCCGGACGGTTCCCGCCGCTGCGCGCCGTCCCGCTGGGGGAGCTGTTCGACCTGCTGGACGACCTGGTTCGCGGCGTACGGCCGGAGGCTGTGTGGTCGAGCCCGCAAGCGTCCACTTTGGACTCGCAGACCGCGGCGCGGTGGGCCGAGCAGAACCTGCGCCATCCGGACGCGCGCACCTTCTTCCCGCTGTTCCTGGGCGAGATGATGGCCGCCGACCCGGCGGATGTCTCGGTCCTGCACATGGCTTTTTACCTGCGTTCGGGTGGCGGTATCCGGTACCTCAACGCGTTTGAGTCAGGCGCTCAGCAGGACCGGGTCGATGGTGGCGCGCACCAGATGTGCCAGCAGCTGGCCGCCGCGTTGGGCAACCGGGTCCGGCTCACCACGCCGGTGCGGGCCATCCACCAGGACCGCTTGGGCGTGGTTGTGTACGCCGGCGGTCAGGAGCTTCGGTGCGACCGGGTTGTCGTGGCTGTGCCGCCGAAGCTGGCCGACGCGATCGACTACCGGCCGGCGTTGCCGGTGCGCCGGGTAACCGAGCACACCGCGGGCGGCTGTGCGGTGAAGGTGCACCTGGTGTATCCGGAGCCGCTGTGGCGCGCGCATGGCCTGTCGGGGTGGTCGGTCAACTCGGCGGGCCCGCTTCTGTCCACTGTGGACGATTCACCGGCTGGCGGCGGTGCGGGGGTCCTGACCGGGTTCGTCACCGGTCAGGAGGCGTACCGGTTCGCCGCGCTGCCATACGCGCAACAGCGGACCGCGGTCATCGACCAGGCCGCGCGGCTGTTTCCGGAGCTCCCGTCACCGATCGGGTTCCACCTGATCAATTGGGTGCGCGAGGAGTACAGCCGCGGCTGCTACGCGGCCCTGTTCGGTCCGGGCGACTGGGCCCGGCTCGGCCCGCACCTGACCGCACCACACGGACGGGTGCATTGGGCCGGTACTGAGACGAGCACCGAGTACTTCGGGCTCATGGAGGGTGCTGTCCGCTCCGGTCACCGGGCGGCGGCCGAAATTCCGTAAGGAGGTCGCGATGAGCCACACCACCTCTATCGCTCCGCTGCCGGTACGGCAGCAACTAATGACCGAGCCCGGCCTCGGTGCGGGTAACTTCCTGCAGTACGCCGCCGACACCAACCCCAACCGCACGGTGCCGTTCATCTTCAGCCACCACACCGACCACCGCGGCGGGGTCGTGCTGCGCGGGCACAGCCTGGTCGACCTGGCCGAGCTGCGGGACCGGTATGCCAAGTGGTACCACGCCAACGGAGTCCGGCCGGGCGAGCCGGTGGGCATCGTGGTAGCCGAGGGTCTGGAACCGCTGCTGCACTTTCTCGCGTTGAACGCGCTGGGCGCGATCCCGGCTCTGGTCAACGACGCGATGCGGCTCGATGTGATGATCCGGTACCTCAACTATGTCGGTGTCGTGGGTGTCGTGGCCGATGACACGACTTGGCTGGCCTCGGCGTATCGCAGCGATCCGCAGAGCCGCCCGCGGTTTCTCGCGCTCACCGCCGAGGTGCAGGCGTTCAACGCGGCCTCGGTGCAGCTGCCCGAGCGGTACCCGTACCGGCACGAGCCCGACGACATCGTGGCGCTGATCCACTCCTCGGGTACCACGGGCACGCCCAAATCGACGATGCTCGGCCATCGGTCGTTCTGGGACGGCAAGCAGCCGCGCATGGTGCGCTTCCCATCCGAGCCGTACGACAAGCTGATGTCCCTGATGCCGCACACGCATGCCGGTGGCCTGTCGTACTTTTTGACCGCCACCCTGCTCGGGCTGCCGACGGTCATCATGGGTGACTGGCGCCGCAAGGTCGTCGAGCCGGTCATGGAGGCCTTCCAGCCGACGATGCTCGCCTCGTTCCCCCGTACCTTCGTCGAGCTGGCCACCGGCGACCTGCCGGTCAAAGGCGCGGCCAAGGTGCACACCTGGTTCAACACCGCCGACTCCGCCCACTATGGACACATCCGCCGGCTGGTACAGCTCGGCGAGCGGCCGGCCGGCCTGATCAAGCCGTGGCTGCTGCCCAGCGAGGCGGCCGACGAGCAGCCGCTGCCGGGCTCCCGCTACATCGACGGCCTGGGCTCCTCGGAGATGGGCATGGCGTTGTTCGGGGGACTGTTCACGCCGGAGACCCCACGCAACGACCGGTGCATCGGCAAGCCAAGCGAGGTGGTGCGCGGGGCGGCGATCCTCGACGACAACGGGCAGGAGCTGCCCGACGGAAAGGTCGGCCTGCTCGGCGTCATCACCCCGTCGCGTACCCCGGGCTACTGGAAAAACCCGCGCCTGACCGAAAGCTTCGAGCTCAACGGCTACTGGCTGACCGGCGACGTGGCCCGCAAGGACAACGAAGGCAACTTCTACCATCTCGACCGGACGGTCGATGTCATCGACACCGCCGGCGGGCCCTCCTACAGCCTGCCGATCGAGGAGATCCTGCTGGCGGACCTGGGCGACGTCGTGCGGGACTGCTCGGTCGTGGGTGTGCCGGCGCCCAACGGCATCGGTCAGGTGCCGATCGCCATCGTCCAGCTCCAAGCCGACGCGCAGGACTGGACCGCCGAAGCGATCCTCGAGCGGGCCAACAAGGAGCTGGCCGACGCCGGCCTGGCCGCACTGGCGCATGTCAGCATCGCGCATACCCCGCAGGACTTCCCGCTCGGGCCGACCGGAAAGGTGCTCAAGCGCGAGCTGCGTACCAAGTTCGCCACCCTGTTCGCCACCCAGCTCGCGGCATGAACATGGACACCACCCGGCAGCCGTACCAGTACGTCCGCTCGGCCCTGGTCGAGCCGGACTGGCGACGGCTGCCGGGCTGGCGCTCCACCACGGCGGACCAGTGGCGCGACGCGCAATGGCATCGCGCGCACTGCGTCAAGAACCCGCGGCAGCTACGGGCCGTGCTCGGCGGCCAGGTCGACGACGCGTTCTACACCGACCTGGCGCGGGACATGGCCCGCAGCGCCACCATGTCCATGCTGATCCCACCCCACATGCTCAACACGATGTGTCCCGACCGGGTGAACACCGAGGCGTTCTACGCCGACCCGATCCGCCGCTACATGCTGCCGGTCAAGTCCGACCGCGACCCGCGGTGGCCCAGCCATCCGCTGGCCACCCGTGACCCTCTACATGAGACACAGATGTGGGTCGTGGAGGGGCTGACCCACCGGTACCCGAATAAAGTGCTGGCCGAACTGGTGAGCACCTGCCCGCAGTACTGCGGGCACTGCACCCGCATGGACCTGGTGGGCAACTCGACACCGCAGGTCACCAAGGCCCGGCTGGCGCTCAAGCCGGCCACCCGGCAGCAACTCATGCTCGACTATCTCAAGAGGACACCCAGTGTCCGCGACGTCGTGGTATCCGGCGGCGACGTGGCCAACGTCCCGTGGCACCAGTTGGAGTCGTTCCTGACCCAGATGCTGGATCTGGAGTCCATTCGCGACATTCGCCTCGCTACCAAGGCACTGGTTGGCCTGCCGCAGCACTGGCTACAGCCGCCCGTGCTGGCCGGGCTCGTCCGGATAGCCCGACTGGCCAACAGCCGTGGCGTCAACCTGGCCGTGCACACGCACGCCAACCACGTTCAGTCGGTCACCCCACTGGTCGCCGCGGCCACACGGTCCATTTTGGACACCGGCGTACGGGACGTGCGCAACCAAGGCGTCCTGCTGCGCGGGGTCAACGCCACCGCGGCGGATCTGCTGGACCTCTGCTTCGCGCTGCACGGCGAGGCCGGCATCCTGCCGTACTACTTCTACCTGTGCGACATGATCCCCAACGCGGAGCACTGGCGGACATCTGTCCACGAAGGACAGTTGCTCCAGGAGGCGCTGATGGGTCTCCTGCCCGGCTACGCGACGCCGAGGATCGTGTGCGACGTGCCGTACCTCGGTAAACGCTGGGTCCACCAGGTCACCGACTACGACCGCGAGCGCGGGATCTCCTACTGGGCCGCCGATGGCGGCCGCCACGCCTACTACGACCCCATCTCCACCTTGCCCCCGTCCGGTGTTGCTTGGTGGTCAGCACGTTCTGAAGGAGGAGGTACCGATGCTGCCTGACGACGACTTGATCCAGTCCACGCTTCGCCGGATGGTCTGGGTGTTCCCGGACCGGGAGTCGAGCCGGGCGCTGCCCAAGTGGCGCCACGCCTTCTGGGACGCGTACGAGGAGGTGGCCGCCCGGCTCGGCCTGACCTGGTGCCGCAACGCGCCCGACGACGTGGTCGTTGACGCCACCGACCGGGTGCCCCGCGTTTTCGTGGCCGGCGACGAGGTCACACCCGCGGACACCTTGTTCGTGACCTCGGTGTACTCGCTGCCGTACCAGGTGATAGATGTGTTCAACCAGCATGCGATTCACGCCGTGCTGGAGCAGTGCGGGTTTTATCTGCCCATCCCGCCGGGCATCTCGGCCCTGATCAACGACAAGCTCGCCACCATCCTCTCGCTACCGGACCTGCCCATCGATCCGATCCCGACGATCCGCATCGGTACCGGCCGGGACCTGGGGTTCAAGTTCTACGCACCGGTGCTGTCGCAGGTGAGCTTCCCGGCGATCGTCAAGCCGATCGGCTGGGGCGCCGGGTGGGGCGTGTGCATGGCCCACAACCTGGAGGACCTGCACGGGTTGCTCAGCCTGGCGCAGGCCGGCGACACCGCCGTCGTGATCCAGCCCTACCTGGGTCCGGACACCGTCGACATCCGGGTCAACCTGTTGGATGGCAAGCCCCACAGCGCCATGCAGCGCGCGCCGCGAAAGGGCGGCTACGTGGGCAACCTCGGACGCGGTGGCCGGCTGGAGTTCGTACCGGTGCCGGCCGGACTGGCCGGCACCCTCGACTACATCGCCGAGCGGTTCCCGATCCCGTTCCTGTGCGCCGACTTCCTGTTCGACGGGCAGCGGTACTGGTTCTCCGAGATCGAACCCGACGGCGCGATCGTCGCGCCTGATCCCGAGTCGCCGGCTGACGTTGACCAACAACTGTCGACCATCGAGGCGCGGTTCCGCGCCTACCGCCAGGGCCACTGGCGGTGGCTCGGCCACAAGGTGAAGGAGGAAAGCCATGCCTGAGTTCCTGCCGGCTACGCCGGAACTCACCGAGGAGCAGCAGGCCCGGGTCAGCACGGTGCTTGGCGACCTGTGCGGTGTTCCGGCTCTCGGGGACCGGTACGGTGCGATCGACGCTGTGGAATCGCTTTCGGATCTTGCTACGGTACCCGTTCTGCTCAAAGACGATCTGCAGGTCGCCCTCGGGCACCTGCAGCCTCGGGCGCGCCACGGCGCGACGTGGGTCTTCCAGAGCGGGGGCAGCACCGGTTCCCCGCAGGTCGGGTACGCGCCCACCGGTTTGTACATGGCCGACGTCTTCAAGCACTGGCCGGCGCTGGACCGCGACGACGTCTTCGTCAACGGCTGGAATGCCGGGAAGATGTGGGGGGCCCACTTCCTGGTCAACTGCTTCGTCGACCACGCCGGGTGCGTGGCGATGAACCTCGGTGGGATCAGCCGGGATGAGTACGATCCCTGGCTGAGGTTCTTCGCCGACCGCAAGGTCACCGCGTACGGCGGTACCACAAGCGTGCTGCGGCTGGTTTTCAGCCACGCCCGCGACGCCGGTATTAAACTCCCGGACCTGCGCAAGGTGCTCTGGCTCGGTGAGGCGTGGGACCCCCAGCTCGACGAGGACATCCCGATCGTTGCCCCGCGCGCGGCCCGCTGGGGCATGTTCGGCAGCACCGAGACCTGGGTGATCGGTACCAACACGCCCGACTGCCCGGCCAATGTCTGGCACCCGCTGCCGTCCCAACTGGTCTGCGTGGGTGACGACGAGATGCTCGACTTCACCTCCCTGAACCCGCAAGTGCTCAACCCGATCCTGCGCTACCGCACCGGTGACGCCGGCCGAGCGGTGACCTGCCCCTGCGGCCGCCCAGGGCCCGCCTTCCAGGTGCTGGGTCGGCGTGACCACCTGATCAAGTTCCGGGGTTGCCTACTGGACGTGGACGACTTCGTCGCCGCCGTGTCGGCCCGACCCCGGGTGGCCCAGGCCCAACTCGTCGTGCGCGAGCGGCATGAGGGCGACGTGCTGGAGGTGCGGCTGCTGGCTACGGGGCAGGGCGACTCGCAGCTGGCCGCGCAGGTCCGGGAGCACATCGTGGGTTCGGCCTTCGGCCCCAGCGATATGTTCCTGGAACACCCGGAGTCCCTGGAGGTACTGGTGGTCGAGTCCCTGATCGGTAACGAGCGCACCGGCAAGGTACCCCACCTCGTGGTTAGGTCGGAGCGATGAGCACCGCCCGCCCCGACGCCACCCGGACCAGCCTGGGCCGCGACTTCCACCTGCTGTGGGCCGGCCAGTCCGCCAGCTTCCTGGGCGATCGGATCACACTGCTGGTCGTCCCGGCCGTAGTGGTCTTCCTGCTCGGCGGCTCCGCCTTGGACGTCGGCGTCATCAGCACCGCCCAGTACCTGGCGATTCCGGTACTGAGCCTGGTCGCCGGCGCGTTGGCCGACCAATGGCGGCTACGCCGGATGCTCATCGGCTGCGACCTGATCAGGTTCGTGGCGGTCGCGATCATTCCGATCGCCTACTGGCTGGGCTTCCTGCGGATGCCGCTGCTGTTCGCCTGCGTGGCGATGATCAGCGTGGCGACGGTCTTCTTCAATATCGGGTACGTGCCCGCCATCCCTTCGACCGTACCCACCGGCGAGCTGGTCCGGGCGAACTCCCGGGTGGAGAGTAGCCGCACCGTGGCCGAGCTCGGTGGACCGGCCGTCGCCGGCGGGCTGTACCAGGCGCTCGGGGCGGGCGCGCTGCTTGTGGACGCTGTCAGCTACTTGATCTCGGCGGCGACCATCCGCGCCATGCGGCCCTTCGGCGAGCGCTCCGGCTCGAAGGTCTCGAAGGTGTCGGGCCGCCGGCTCGTCGAGCGCGCGGTGGCGGGGGCGCGGATGAACTGGGCCGATCCGGTACTGCGCAAGAGCACCGCCGGTACGCTGCTGGGAAACATCGGCGGGCCGATCTTCGTCACTCAGTTGCCGGTGCTGGCCTACCAAGGTCTGGGGTTGTCCCCGGGTGCGTTCGGCATTGTCATGTCGATCGCGGCCGGCGGCGCTGTGCTCGGCGCGCTGCTGGCGACCAGGGTGACCCGGTGGGTCGGGTCCGGACGGATGATCGGCCTGTCGATGGTCGGCCACTCCGCCGCCGGCCTGGGCATCCTCGCGGCACCCCGGTTCCCGGCCATGGTCGTGCTGGCGGCGACGTTGGCGTCATATGGCCTGTTCGCCTCGTGGTACGACATCAACAGCTTGTCGATCCGCCAGGCGCGGATGCCGATCAAGCATCAGGCGGTCATCCACGGCGCCTACCGCACGATCACCTGGGGGATCATCCCGATCAGTGCGTTCGCCGGTGGCTGGATCGTCGCGCTGCTGACCCCGCAACTAGGCGTGCTCGACGCCGTCAAGTACACGATGCTGGCCGCCACGGTCATCGGCATCTCGTCGATCATCCCGCTGGCCGGCATGCAGCGCCTGCTGGACACCGCCGAACCGATGACCACCGCCGAGCCTGACCGCGACGACAGCAATGCGGCTGGCACTGAAACGACCGAGCGCCCGCGCGAGGAGGAGACGGTCTCATGAGGACGGTACTGATCACCGGCGCGTCGTCCGGGGTAGGCCTGGCATCGGCGGTCGCCGCCGCGCAGGCGGGCCTGACCGCCGTGGCGGCCATCCGGCGCCCCGGCTCCGATGTCGCGCTGCGGGAGGCGGCCGAGAAGGCTGGGGTACCCGTCGACGTGGCGCACCTCGACGTCACCGATCCCACGTCGGTCGACGACTGCCTCCGGTCGGTCGTCGACCGGTACGGGCGACTCGACGCGGTGGTGAACAACGCCGGGGTCAGCAGTAGCGGCACCCTGGAACTCGGCACGATGGCGGCGCTGCGGGCCGATATGGAGGTCAACTTCTTCGGCGTGGTGGCGGTGAGCCGCGCCGCCATGCCGCACCTGCGGGCGACCAAGGGGCGGCTGATCATCATCAGCAGCGTCCGCGGAGTCATCGGGCAGCCGTTCAACGAGGGCTACTCGGCGGCGAAGTTCGCGGTCGAGGGGTTGATGGAAGCGCTGGCGCCGGTGGCCGCCGAGGTCGGGGTGACGGTGTCGCTGATCGAACCCGCGGCCGTGCTCGACACGGAGTTCATCAACAACTCCACGTTCGATCCGGCGGCGGCACTGGCCGCCGCCGGTCCCTACACCGAGGCGCTCCTTGGGTACCGAAGCTGGGTCGAGTCCGGCTCCATCGAGGGCGCGCAGACCGCGGCCGAGGTGGCGGCGGTGGTGGTCGACGCGCTCACCGACCCGCGGCCCGCCTTCCGGATCCAGACCAGCGAGTACGCCCGCCAGTACGTGACCCGCAAGCTCGCCGACCCGGACGGCAGCCGCATCCAGGAACTCACGAGATCCTGGCTGCGTGGCTCAGCCATCGTCCACAGTGGATAGTCGAGGCTGGCAGCGCGACATGTGGGTCCTGGCCACCGGCACGGGACTGCTGTTCCTGTCTGTCGTGACTGGACTTTGCCTTAGCGCCGTGTACCGCCGTTGGGTTTCAGGTGTCGTTTTCGGTACCGTGCTGGCCGCCGCGATAACCGTATACGCGGCCGTCTATCAGGCGCACCCCGAACGGTTCCAGGATGTCATGGACGTCGTCAACAGCGTGACCGGCTCGCCCGCACCGATCCCACCGCGCCCCTGGTAGGAACCGGTTAGCCGATGGGGGGTCGCCGTGCGAGGTTGAGCTCAGCCTTCCCGACGATGTCGCTGAGCGACATCATCGAGTTCTGACCGTTTCAGCGGGGTTCGATCCGACGGCAGAGCACGAAGTAATGGTCCAACGGCCTGCCGCGCTTGAAAGCGGCGCCGACCGAAACGTGGCTGGAGACGCGGCGCAGGAAGTCGCGGGTCTGATCGTAGACGAAGCGCTGCAAGCCCTTACGATTAGGAACAACCCGGGGCCACCCGTCGAGGACCGGCCCGTCAGGTACGCGATAGTAATCGACCACCACCCCGCCGAGCGAACGCTGCACGGCATCCGAACAAGGTGACGCGACGAAGTAGCCGGGGCCGATCACCCGCCGCAGCGGACCCTCGTTGTATCCGAACAGTTCGTCGGCGCCCTGGTCGCTGGGGCGGCAGAAGCGCTTCTGGAAACGGCGCAACGGCGCCGGCACAGCAAGCGTGTTGAGCCCGTCGTGAACGACCTCCACATGCGAGCCGGCATCGCCGACAAGCTGCGCCAGGTCAATCCGGCCTGACGCCTTGTGATAGAGCCTGCGCTGCTGGTCACGGCCCAGCTGCCGCAGCTGCATCCACCGCTGCGATGCGTTCAGACCGTCAAGGAACGCCGCGAGTTCGGCGATGTCGGTGTCGGGGTCCATGACCAGGTGCGAAAGTTCCATCTAGGATGCCTACCGCCTGCGATGACCCATCCGCTAGATCGTTTCGGTCGAGATCAGCCCTACGTCCGAGCGATTGCGCATCAGCCCGACGCCCTGCCGTCGGCGACTACTGGTCCACTTTGGACCTCTGCTGGCGGGCCCTGGCCCTGCACCGCGCCGGGCTCATAGGTGACGGCCGCAGCCAGGTCGTCGACTTGGCGGATCTCGGGGATGCCGCCGGGACTTGATCCCAGTGCCAGGGCGCCGACCCCTTGTCGGAGGCTGGCGGTCCGGTCAATTGATGGTCGGGCGCTTCGGTTCACGCGTCGCGTGGCGGGCGGCCGTGCCAAACACTGTCGCCAGACCTGCGCCGGCCGCGGCCAGGAAGAGGGTCATCGCGATCAGCGCGCCGCGCAGGCTGGCGTTGATGTAATCACGCATCGATGTCATTCCGCTGTTGGCCAGACCGTCGATTTTGGACTGCTGCTGGCTGACGATGTCGATGAAAACATTGTCGACAACGATGAAGGTGCCGATGGCCAGCAGCCCGATCAGCGCTCCGGCGACCGCTCCGGCCAGGGCCAGGTCGCGCAGCCGGGTGGTGACCTTGGCCGCTAGCACGCCGGTGTAGCACAAGGCGACGAATATGCCCAGGTAGGAAACGAGGACGGAGAGGCCGTCATTGTCGTCGGTGCTGGGAAAGACCACATTGGACAGTACTATCTCGGCCGCCAGGACGGCCGAGACGATCAGGCCGACGGTGGTGCCGCGGCGAAGCGCCGCACGGGTTTGCGGGTTCACGGTGGGCTCCATGCTCAGATGGGCGTCGATCGCTCCGCGAAGGAGGTCGACGGCGGTGGTCATGCGGGTGTACCAGGGCATCGGTTGCAAGTCGTCGAGCAGCCGCCGCAGCTCGCCTTCGTATCTTTGCCGCCACCGCAGCGGGTACAGCTTCACCAGGCCCTTCATGCCAACGCCTTCAGCCTGCGTAGCCCGGCGGTGGTGACCGTTCGGGCGTGCTGCAGGTAGGAGCGAAGCGCGTCGGCGCCCAGCGCGGTGATCCGGTACGGGCGGCGGCGGTCCTGCTCGGCCAGCGCCTCGATGAGGCCTCGTTGCTCCAGCCGACCGATGGCGGCGTAGAGGGTCCCCGGGCCGAGCGTGGTGCCGGCAAGCTGCTCGATGTCTTTGATCAGGGCATAGCCGTGTTTGGGCCCGCCGGCCAGGCTGGTAAGGATGAGCACAGCCGGATCGCCGAACCTGCCCAACCCTTCCATAGCCACCTCACTTACTTCGCCCCACGCTATATCGCGCGACGTAATACTAGGCGGCTGGAACCGCGCCCGCAAGCGTCACGGCTATGGTGTCGTACGGAGAGGTCCGGCGGCGATCAGCGAGCGGATCGAGCATCGCCATAAGCGGTTATGGATGGGTCATGGTGGAGGTCTGCCGCATTGCCTTCGAGATAGTCCGGCTGGCCGGCATCCACGGCCCAAACCGCTTATGGAGCCACACAAATAGGATAATGCCGGTCGGCAAGAATACTGCCGCAGTGATGAGGAATCTCGGCGTGGCCAAGCCCGCGACTGCCGACACCAGACCGAGAGCGGTCAACGAGAAAGCGGCAGCCGACAGAGCAGACCTGAGCCGGTCACCCATGAGGCGGCCCAGCCAGGTCCGTGGCAACGGGCGAGGCACCCACACTCGTGTCTGCCCGGCCGCGGCCAAGGTGTCGAGCCAGCCGCACAGCCAGTCGGCCAGCGCCGGGGTTGAAGCCGTCCACCTGCTTGGTCACGAGGTGTCGGAGCGGCTCACCTCCAACTTGCCCGGTGGCCACATCGGACTCGGTGTTTGAGCGCAGGCGTTCCACAAACCTCTTCGAGGGCATCACGGCGCCAACGACACTTTCATGCTGCAACCCGCTGACCACCAGAGGGGCACGGCACGTCGCCAACAGCAACGGCAAAATCGGCTTTCGCAACTCGTCGGCGTACCCAAGCTCGCGCAGCACCCACGGGGAGGAAGCCGCAGCAGGGGTCAGTACCGGGACCACCACGGCACACCTATCGATCTCGTCCTGAATCCGCCGCGCGAATGGCTCACCAGTCTCGATCTCGTAGTCGTACCAGGCAGAGATCCCAGCACCGGACAAGAATTCCGCGAGACGATCCACATAGCCGCGATCGATCCGGCTATAGCTGATAAACACCCGACCAGCCATGTCAACTTTCCGAGTCAACGACCCTGCGCACGAAGCCGTCCGCCCCGTCGCCCATGGTACTTGTTGCCCAGTGCGGGTTCCCTTATCGGCGTCAGGTGATGCCGTACGTCGAGCATCAGTAGAGCCACACCGGCGCCTGAAGGGGGTCGGCCATCGTAGGTAATTCCCAGCCTGCGGCTTCTACCCCTACGGCGTCGGCGGGATACACTGAACCAACTGTTCCGATCAGCCTCGTCGAACTCCCTCGTCTAAAGCGGCAGGCTCTACTTATCGCGTCCCGGCGAACTCGTAGAGGTCTCACCGGAGCCGGCGGCGGCCCAGGTGGAGTTGGGCTCGCAGCACCTGGTGCGGGCGTAGCGGCGGGGCGGGTAGCGGGTGGGCAGCGGTGGCGCGGAAGCCGTCGAGGGTCAGGGCGAGGTGGCGGCGCCAGGCGTGTGGGTCAATGGCGTGAGTGGCCTCGCTGACTCGCGAGTGGGCCCAGACTATGAATGCCAGGTCCTCGGCGGTGACGTCAGCGCGCAGCGTGCCCTCCAGTTGTGCCCGCTCGACGATCCGGCGGCTAAGGTCGTAGGCGCGCTTGCGGGCCGATTCAATCCCGGGTGCGCGCAGAAAGCGCATCGACGCGATGTCGTTGAAGGCAAGGTCACCGGCCTGCAATTCGCAGACGCGCTCGAGGAAGAAGGTGAGTCCGTCCCAGGCCGGCTCCATCACCACAGCGGCCTCGGCTGCTTTGATCCAAGCCCGTTTCTTGTCCGCGATGACGGCCGCCACCAGATCCATCCGGGTGGGGAAATGGCGGTACAGCGTGCCGATCGCCACCCCGGCGCGACGGGCGATGTCCTCCAGCGCGGCGTTGAGGCCATCCTGCGCGAATGCTGTCTTGGCGGCGGCCAACAGCGCGGCCCGGTTGCGCCGTGCGTCCTTGCGCAGCGGGCTTGTCGGTTTCGTGCGTGCGGTCACTCGCACATTCTACAACCGGAGGCATACCTCAGGTTTCTGCATTGAACATGAGGCATACCTCGACTTCGTAGAAAAACTGTTGTCCTAGCCCATTGCGGGACAACACCGAACCGGCCTAGCCTGTCGTCAATCGACCAGATGCCGGGTTTCCGAATCGAGCGGTTCGGCCGGGCCGAAGACAACATTGCTCACCTCGAGCTGCCCTCATTGCGTACGGCGGAGGTAGAAACATGTCACGGTATGAGTGGAATCAGACTCACCCTGGGATCAACCGGCTCAAAGCAGCGGTAGCCGCGACCCGCTCGAGTGTCATCAACCACGAGATGTACTCCCACCTGGACTCGCACGCGGCCATCGTGACCTTCATGGAGCACCACGTCTACGCCGTGTGGGATTTCATGTCACTGCTCAAGTCGCTGCAGCGCAACCTGACCTGCGTCGATGTCCCCTGGGTCCCCACCGGCCCGCCGTCAAGCCGGCGCCTGATCAACGACATCGTCCTGGTGGAAGAAAGCGACGAGCTGGGCGGCGGATTCATCAGCCACTTCGAACTCTACCTGCAAGGCATGACCCAAGCCGGGGCCGACACGACGGTCATTGAGCCGTTCATCAACCTCATCCGCACCGGCACGCCAGTACCGCAAGCCTTGCAGATGCTGCCCGTGCCCGCTGCGGCCGCCGAGTTCGTCCGCAGCACGTGGACGTTCATCCAGACCATGCCGCTGCACTGCCAGGCCGCAGCGTTCGCGTTCGGCCGCGAAGACCTCATTCCCGAGATGTTCCAGCAGGTCGTCGAGGTCAACGAGAACCTCGGCCGGCTCGACCTGTTCGTCGACTACCTGCGCCGTCACATCCAGGTCGACGACGAGGAACACACCCCGATGGCCATGCAGATGCTGGCGGATCTCTGCGGTGACAACGAGCAGAAGTGGCACGAGTGCGTCGGAGCCGTGACATCCGCCTTGTCCGCCCGCGTACGACTCTGGGACGCAATCACCGCAGCCATCAAGAAGTCGACGGCCAGCCTGACCCCGCAAGCCGCATAGCCCGCTTCCACAGCCGCATAGCGACCAAGCTACCTGTCGCGCCAACTCCCGTGGCGGTACTCGCCGCCACGGGCACGGCCTGCGACCAACACCACCTACCCCCGCCCAGTCTCGGTCGACGAACAGCATCTCATTGGGCGGTCGCTTGCTGGCCGACGCCGCCCGCAGGTTCTTCCGTCAGGCATTGTCGGCATTGAAGGTGACGCCCAGCGAGGTCGTCACCTACGCCGCCGTTGTCTACCCGGGGGCGTGCTCGGCGAGCTGATCCCTTCGGCGTGGCACCACCTCAAGCGGCATGCCAACAATCCGATCGAGGCCGACCACAGTCAGGTCAAACACCGCCTCAAACCGATGCGCGGACTACGTATCGATCGAACAGCCCAGGTAGTCATCGCCGGACATGCCTTCGTTCAGAACCCTCCGCCGCCGACAGGACGAACACGGACTCGACGTCCCACCCCGGATTCGCGGTGGCCGCGGCGTTCACCGAACCCGCCCTGGCGATCCTGACCTCGAACCCAACCGGGGGCCAACTCGGCCTGCGGGGCCGGGGCCTGGAAGAAGACGCCATCTCTTTTCCTTCGTGTCGCGGTCCTGGCTTCGAGCGGCCGGGAAATCCTCGTTGCTGCCCCTGACGTGTAGCCAAAGCGACAGCCTCTCTGCCAGCGTTGGCCCACGCGACCTCTCGTAACACGTATCTGCGGAGCGGGATCTGGCACTTCTCCCGTGGAGAGACGTAGCAACAACGAGCCCATCGACTACGGGAGGAAGAAGTTCATGGCGGCGACAGGATGGTCTGTTTCGTGTTGGCCGGCGCACATGCGGGCGCGGCACCGGTTCAGGAGACGGAGCAGACCCCGACAGGGCCAGTCGTCGCCCCGGGGTGCCGCTCCGGCTACCAAGTCGGTCACCGCGATCGGCAATGCCGGCATCTCACCAGGTTTCCTTGCCGCAATGCGGCAGGATCATGGAGGTTCCCAGATGACGTCGCGAGCATTACGGCGGACGGTCAGGCTTCCTTGTCGTGATGCCAAGAGCTCCAAGTAGGAGGATTGCGGTTTCGGTGTCGATCACGACGCGTTCGTATCGGATCGACGACCTAGCCACCATGCCGTAATTGCGACGATGTCATTGTTGGTATCTAGCTACACAATTCGAAATCTAAATGTTTAGAAGCGCTTGAGGGTGTCAAGTATGGCCAGCTCCCACAACAACGAGGCGCTCAACATCGTTTTGCCGGCGCTAGTCCACCTCCCCCGTAGAGCCGAGCGACGATCAGGTGACGCAATTCGAAGGACGTTTGTCGACCTCGGAACATTGAGCACCAGCCTGTCCACCGAGGAGCACCAGATCATCTATGGGCGGCGGGGAACGGGCAAGACACACGCACTCGAAAACCTTGTGCAACAAATCCGCTCCGGTGAGGCGACAGCAATCAGCATTGATCTGCGTACGATCGGATCGGCAGGGTCCTACTACCTTGCAGGACCTGACGGTATTGCCACTGGCGCCACACGCGTCATTGTTGATCTTCTTGAAGAGACCCACCACCAGCTGTTGCATCGAAGCCTACAACTAATGGACGACGGGGTTGATGTCACGCTGCTGGTGCGGCATCTCGACGCCTTGGCCGCCGCCAGCGCTGACGTCGAAGTGGTGGGAAATACCGAGACGTCGGAGGAGTTAGCAAGCGCCCGACGTGACAACCACAGTTTCGGAGCCTCGGTCTCCGGTTCCCCCTCGTTGGCTCTGAGCGTGGCCGCGGCGGAAGAGAGATCAAGGACCTACAAGCGATCACAAGCCGGCCTGGAACGCTACTCGCTAAAGTTCGGCCCGATCGCACGTTCACTCGCGGGAGTCGTAGCATGCCTGCCGCACAACACGCTATGGATCGTGCTTGATGAGTGGAGTGCCTTGCCTCTGGGGGTGCAGCCCCTCGTTGCGGATTTTCTTCGACGATGTTGGCTTCCAGTGGCAGGCCTCGTCGTGAAGATCGCAGCAATCCAGGCCCGTTCCCAGTTCAACCTGTACGGCGGGGGACAGTATCTGGGTCTGGAACTCGGCGCCGACATCATGCAAGACCTAGACCTCGACGAGTATCTGGCGTGGAACGCTCGCAGTAGCCGCGCGGACGAGTTCTTCCATTTGCTGTTTTCGCAGCACATCAGTGAGTACTGGCGCGCCAAGGGTAGGAACATAAAGCCTGAGGAGGCACGTCAACGGCTACGGTACGCGATACCACCATCCGACTTTCCGTACCTTGTCATGGCTGGGGGAGGAGTTCCAAGAGATGCGATCAGCGTGGCATCGATGGCGGCGAGCGAGTCGGGATACCACAAGATCGATTGGCAGCACATCAGTGCGGCTACCCGCAAGTGGTTCCTCAACGACAAAGAGAGTTACATCAGATCTGATCACGCAAGTCGGCGTGTCCTGCAAAACCTCCGTATGTATGTGAAAACACAACACCGTCGAGGCTTCATGCTTGACCGGCACCATGATGGAAGAGCCCCCGAGATTCAGGATCTTTATGATGCCAGAATCGTTCATCGCATTGCTCGTGGCGTTGGCCCGGAGGCGAAATACGATGCCTTCCTGCTTGATTTCGGTCTCTACGCTGACATGGTGTCTGAATCAGACAGGTTGAAGGGTTGGCGAGAGAACTGGCTGTCGAAGTGGAGCGATTTCGACACTACTAAAGCGCCTGAGGTGCGACAATCCGTTCTGTTGATGGAGGATCTGAGGCGGATCAAACGATAGGGCTGGACATTCCGGGGGCGGCTGTGTCGTTTTCGCGACACAGGCGGGGACTGGTTGCGATCACAGGAGGTTGTGGTTGAGATAATTCGATGCCTGTCGACAAGGTGGTGGGGTTGCCAGTGGGTCGAAGAAGGCGGCAGGCCATGCCGGTCGTGGCTGCCAATGCCGATGGGCGGGTATGAGCGCGATGACCAACCGGGTGTTTGTCAGTCACACCTCGGATCTTGCTCGGGTCCCGTCGGGTCGTTCGTATGTGCAGGCAGTGCTGGATGCGGTGGCGCGGGCGGGGATGTTGGCGGTGGATATGCGCTATTTCGCCGCGCGGGAAGGTCAGCCCGCGGAGTTCTGCCAACAGCAGGTACGTGATTGCGACATCTATCTGGCGGTGGTGGGGTTTCGGTATGGCTCCCTGGTGCCCGGCGAGGCGGTGTCGTACACGGAACTGGAGTTCGACGAGGCCTCTGCGGCGGGCGTGCCCCGGTTGGTGTTTCTTCTTCAAGAACCCGCCATGAGTGAGGCTGCCGGTGCGATGAGGCTGCCTGCCGATGTGTTTGACGGCGACCGTGCCGCGGTGGACCGGTTTCGCCAGCGGCTCATGCAAGCGGGACTGATCTGTGTCGAGTTCGCGACCGCGGACCGACTGGAACTGGCGGTGTTCCAGGCGCTACTGGAGTTGGTTGGTACGCGGCAGCGGGCGGTGCCTCGGCAATTACCGCCTGCGGTAGGGCATTTCGCCGGCCGCGCCGCTGAGCTGGCCGCGCTCGCCGACCTGCTGCCCAGCCGCGTATCAGCGGGTGGCACCGTGGTGATTTCGGCTATCGGTGGGACAGCAGGGGTTGGCAAGACCGCGCTGGCGGTGTTTTGGGCGCACCAGGTGCGTGACCGGTTCCCGGACGGGCAGTTGTATGTGAACCTGCGCGGGTTTGATCCTGGTGGGCAGGTGATGGGTCCTGGCGCGGTGTTGCGCAGGTTCCTTGACGCCCTGGGGGTGCAGCCGCAGCGGATCCCGGCTGACCTGGACGCTCAGGCCGCGTTGTTTCGCACCACGGTGGCTGGGCTACGGATGCTCATCGTGTTGGACAACGCCCGAGATAGTGCACAGGTGCGCCCGCTATTGCCTGGCGCGCGGGGCTGTCTGGTGGTGGTGACCAGCCGAAACCGGTTGTCGGGTTTGGTTGCCGCCGAAGGCGCCCATCCGCTGAGCTTGAGTCTGCTCACGCCGGCAGAGGCGCGCGAGTTGCTGGCCCGCCGTCTTGGCAGGCGCCGGTTGGCCGCGGAACCGGCCGCCGTCGAACAAATCATTACCGCATGTGCCCGACTGCCGCTTGCATTGGCGATTGTGGCCGCCCGCGCCATCGGGCACCCCCAACTGTCACTGGATGCCCTGGCTGATGAGTTGCGGGATACCCATGAACGGCTCGGAAGGCTGACGTCGGGTGAGGACGCCTACACCGACATACGGGAGGTGTTGTCTTGGTCCTACCAGAGTTTGACTGAGCAGGCGGCGAAGTTGTTTCGACTGTTGGGTTTGCATCCCGGTCCGGACATCACCGTGGAAGCAGCGGCCAGCCTCGTCGGGGTTCCGGTCAGCGTGGCACAGGGTCTGCTGACCGAGCTTTCGCGGGCAAATCTGATTGTCGAACAAGCCCCAGGGCGGTACACCTTCCACGATCTGCTCCGCGCCTTCGCCGCAGACCTCACTCGTACACACGAAGGCCCCCACGAGCGAAACGCTGCTACGCACCGAATGCTCGACCACTATCTGCACACCGCACACACCGCCGCCAGGCATCTACATCCGATGATTACACCACCGAGCATCACCCCCAGCCCTATTCAGACCGGGGTCACCACCGGTCACGTCGGCGACCACCAGCAGGCGCTGGCCTGGTTCACCAGTGAACACGCAGTACTTCTGGCGATCATCGACCACGCCTTCGCCAGCGGGTACAACACCCACGTCTGGTACCTCGCCTGGACCATGTGGGCCTTCCTCAACCCGCGCGGGCGTTGGCACGACTACGCCGCCACCGCGCGCGCCGCTGTGACCGCAGCCCAACGGCTAGCCAATCCGACCGCGCAGGCCTACGCCCATCTTCAACTCGCCACCGCCGACATGCGACTGGGGCACCTCGATGACGCCCACACCCAACTGCGCCACGCCCTCGACCTATACCGTCAAGTCGGCGACCAAGGCGACAGCGCGGGGCAGGCCTACACCCACATTGCGATCGCCCAGGTACTCGAGCAGCAGGACTTGCACTCCGACGCCATGCACCATGCCCATCAAGCCCTCGAGCTGTTCCGGGCGGTCGACCACCGACGCGGCCAGGCCAACGCCCTGAGCAACATAGGCTTTTATCGCACCCTTCTCGGCGACTACCAGCAAGCCCTAACGACCTGCCAGCAGGCCCTGGCCCTGCTCAACGAACTCGGCGACCGTACCGGGCAAGCAGCCACGTGGGACAGCATCGGCTACGCCAACCACCACCTCGGCCACTACACCCAAGCCATCACGTGCTACGAACACGCCGCCGGACTATTCCAGGATCTCGGCAACCGCTACTTCGAAGCCACCGTTCTCAGCCACCTCGGCGAGTCACACCAGGCCACCGATAACCTCCACGCCGCCCGCGCCGCCTGGCAGCAGGCTCACAACATCCTGAAGGAACTCGACCATCCCGACGCCAAACAGATCGAGGACAAGATAGCCACACTCGACACGCCATAACCGGCCATCAAGGCGAGCCGGGGGCTCGGGCCTCGCCGGCTACCGTACGAGATCGTTGATAAACGCGGCTATCGCCACAAGGACGGCAATGCCGGTCAGCCAGAGCGAGACGTGTTCGTACCTATTTAGTGCGCGCCTTGTCCGCTGGTCCGCTTCGGTTGACACCGTTGCGTTAGGCGACACGTCCACGCTTGACGCAGGTGCGGTGGTCGCTGGTGGCTCCGTCGCTGAGGACGACTTCACCACGAATGCGGCCACGAGTGAGCAGGCGCCCAGCAGAGCGCCGAAAACCATCGTCACGGTCCATACGTCTCGCCAAGGGCTCTCGGGTGAGCTGATCATGGTCTTTGCCGTTGAGCCAACCAGGTAGATCCCCAGTGCCCAAATGGTGAGGCCGACACAGCCGACTCTTGGTGCCGGGTCCACATCTTCGAAGCCGCTTAAAACCAGGCCCAGTCCCACAAAGAAGCAGGTTACGAGCGTGCCGGCGAGTCTCATCCCGAGCCCGCCGACATCAAAGAAGAAGTGGGCTATCAGCAGAGCCGGACCGATGAGGATAAAGATGATCCCCACGACAGCGTCCATCACGACATTTTCGGAATCCTCTGCGGCCACGACAACGAGTATCACGATGATATCGACCCTAGGCAATGGTCACGGCGCATGCTGGCCGTTAGAGATGGTCGTCCATGAGGGTCGCCCAAGACAGAGACCGTAGGAGCCAAAGGCGGGCTCCTCTGCGGACGACCCCGACCTCCGTCTCCGGAGCATACAGGCACATGAAAGGCCCTCACCGCGAATGGGTGGCGGGCGGGCAGCCGTGCGGCCAACTTCGTATTAGGCTGCGCCCTCATGTCGCTGTGGCGTAATCGGGACTTCAATGCCTACTGGTTCGTCAACACGGTATCGGTTGCCGGCGATTCGTTCTCCTTCATCGCCATTCCACTGTTGGTGCTTCAAGCGACAGGATCCGTGGCGCAGATGGGGTTGCCGACCGGCGTGGCGGGAGCCGCCTCGATCGCGACCGGAACGTTTGCGGGGGCTATCGCCGACCGGGTGGACCGTCGATCGCTTCTGATCGTGTGCAATGTCGCGCGGGCCGGGCTTCTGAGCGTGATCCCGCTGGTGTGGCTGTTAGGGCCGCGATTGTGGCTGCTGTATCTGGTGCTGCCGGTTTCGACCGCGTTCGGAATGATCTTCCAAGTTGCGGGCGTGGCGGTGCTACCCGATCTGGTGTCGAAGGAGCAGATCGGTGTGGCCAATGGGCGGCTGTTTGCCGCTCAGGCGGTGGCGAACATCGGCGGCATCCTGTTGGCCGGGTTGATGTCGGCCGCGTTGGGTCCGTCGGTGGCGATAGGCGCGTCAACGCGGCGACCTTCGCGTTGGGTGCGGCGGGACTTGTGGTGATCCGTCTGCGTAATGTGAAAGTGGCGGGGGACGTGAAAGTCTTTGGCGCGACTTCGTGTCGAGCGCCCGATTTCTTTGGCAGCATCCGGTTCGGCTGTTGTAATGATGCGAGCCTAAGCTTCGACTTCACGGTGCGAGCGGACCTTCGTGCAGTTCGGAATCCGGTTCAAGATGGCCGGTGTGGCCAACTGGATCGGCCCAGACCTCATGGTATGGATGGGCCGCGATCGGGAGGAGCTTGCGCAACAGTGAACGCTGAGCAGTGACGCTGAATCTAGTAGAGGGGCGGCACCGGCGGCAGAGCCTCGCCGCCCTTCGTGCGCAGATCGGCGCCGTCCGACCGGCCCATCAGCCAGGCCAGAAGTGAGGCCTGGCCGCCGTGGACTACCTGGGCCTCTGCGCTTTCTTTTATGTGGTACCAGATATCGGTGTCGGTGGAGTGACAGCGGATCGCGCTCATGTTGTCTCGCGGTGCCAACGAGTCGGCGACCCGGCTGAGCATGTCGCTGACGAAGCCCGGCGGCCAGTGGGCTGGCGTGTAGCCCGCGCGGAGGTCCACGTGGTGCACCAGGACCTCGGTCAGCCGTGAATCGGCGGCCCGCATCGCCGGTCGCTGCTGCCCGCCGGTCCAGCAAACGATGCGGTGCCACGCCTGGGCTGGCATCCTCGCGTACTCCAGAGCGAACCTGGCCGCGCTGTGGCGCAGATCGGCCACGAGATCGGCGGCGGTGCGGCCACCGCCGGCTTCGATCTGCTCGGCCCGCGCGAGCATGCTCGGATATTCGGATGCTTCGACCCCGGTGCGCGCCCAACTGAGCAAGCGACGGCCGCCATCGGCGTTGCGTGCGACGTGGGTCAGCAGGTGCCCGCGTGACCATCCAGGCAGGAGGGAGGGTTCGCGCATCGCGGCGTCGCTTAGTGTCGACGCGCTGCTGAGCAGATCCTCGGTGGCGCGGGTGATCTGGTCGAGCACGGCCTGCGGATCGAAGCCGCCGGCATCCGGCATCCTGTCAAGCCTTTCAGGCGAGGGGCATCACGCGGGGCATTGCGATCAGATAGCGGCCATCACGCAAATCTATGTAAAGAAATCAATATAGTGGCGAGGGGTTGCACTGGGGCTGGCGCTTAATGGAGGCCACCGGCTGCTGCCGCCGGGCATCCATTTAGGAGCCGACATGTCCAGACGCAACACGCGGGGAACGGTCTTGGTCCTGACCGCGCTGACATTACCCGGCCTGACCTTGGTCGCTGCGTTGACCAACCCGGCCGCGGCGGCGAAGCCCGCTGCCCACCGCTTACTGGCGGGATCCTCCCCAGCCCTCCGTCTGCCGGAGCCGTCGATGCCCACCGGCAACGCGGTGACGGCGAGCCGAACCCCACGATCCCAGCGGAGGGACCTGGACCCGACAAGGGAACTGGCCAACCGCCGCGACGCCAGCACCGAAGTATTCACCAACAACGATGGCACGGAAACGGTGGTACTGCATACGGAGCCGGTGAACTACCGGCCGTCGCCCACCGCCGCCTGGGAAAAGATCGACAATACGCTCATCCCCGATCCGGAACGGGACGGCTGGATCCGCAACCGGGCCAACGCCTGGAAGGTGCAGTTCGGCCCGATCATGGCCGGCGCTGGAGGGGTCGAGCTGCACACCGGTACCACTAAAATAAAATTTTCACCGGAATATGACCGTCCAAACGGGATGGTCCTGCCGGTCATCGACGAAGACCACCCTGACTCGCTTAAGTATGAAGACGTCTGGCCCGGCGTGGATGTGGTCTACACCGTCACCGCCGCACAGGTGAAAGAGTCGATCGTCGTCCGCGCGGGCAACCGGTCAGAGTTCCCGTTCGTCGTCGAAGGTCTCGGCCTCGCCGACGCCACGGCGGACACCGCGAACGCGGCGAACGCGGTGATGCCGCTGGCGCCCAAGGTGACCGCGCCCTCGGCTGGGGGCTGGCGCCTGGGGCCGCTGGAGGTCTCCGACGGCTCCGGCAAAGTCACCGCCGGATCCGGTGTGGCCGCACGCGTGGACAATGACAAGGATGGCAAAGGCGGCAGGCAGCGACTGACAGTGTCGGTCGACAAGGGTTGGCTTGCCGCGCAGTCGGGAGGCAAGCACCCCGTCGTCATCGACCCGTCGTTCCAGCTGCCTGGTAACGGTAGCGACAACTGGACGTGCTCATACCTCCTGTTCGAGTCACTGTATGAGGTGCCCTACTGCGACGGTATCCGCACCGGAACCCACCACGAGCCTGGCACCAGCTGGGATCCGGTGCACGGCCGCTACTGGTGGCGAAGCATCGCGCGCTTCAACTACCAGCCCTACATCATGGGCAAGGACGTTCTCAGCGCAGACCTGTGGGGCAACGAGTACGACGAGCTCGGCCTGGGGTGGCAGCCCGAGACGGTGCAGATCTGGGACGCCATCGCCACCAACGCCGCCGTCGCCAACGGCAACTGGGCGATGAATTTCATCGACGAGGAGATGGTGCCGCCGGAGCCGCAGTGCTACTGGGGTCTGGAGGTCTGCTGGGACGTCACCGAGCGGATTCGCAACTGGCAGTTCATGGGCGACTTCAACCTCGGCTGGGATCCGGGCTGGTTCGGGTTCTCCGGCGACGAGGACGACGAGGACTACCTTTACCGGCAGTCCTACAAGCGGTTCCTGCCGGGCGACATCAAACTCGTGCTCGATGTCAACACCCGGCCGCCCAAGCCGCCCGTGGTCTCGCCCGTCGACGGCGCGCTGGCGATCGACACCCTCGAGCCCACCCTGACCTGGGCGACCGTCGACGACCCGGACGGTCACCAGGTGCTCTACACGGTGAAGATAGCCACCTCGCCCGATGCCGAGTCGGGCATGGTGGCGCAGTCGGCCGAGCTGGCCGAGCCCGCCGGGGCGGCGCAGATGTCGTGGACCGTGCCCGCCGGGGTGCTCAAGGACGGCGTGACCTACTACTGGAAGGTGATCGCTCGCGACATCGCCTCGTTCGACGGTACCGGCGCCTCGGTGCCTTCGGACGTCCGTAAGCTGACGGTTGACCGCAAGATGGGGATGGGCGGGTTGTCGCCCAATGACGAGTTCGGCGCGGTGACCACCAACCTGGTGACCGGCAACCCGGCGTTGATGGTGGAGGGGCCGAGCCTGCCCACCGTGGGCGGCGGTGTCGGCGTCAGGCTTGTCTACAATGGACGCGACACCCGCTTCGGTCTGCGTGGCACCTACCGCGACGACATCGACCGCGACCATGTGATCGAGAGTTCCGACCCGATCCGTCTGGTGAGGACGGACACGGTGCTGCGGTTCGAGTGGGGTGATGGTGGTTCGCCGTCGCCGGGTGTGCCCGTTGACTTTTTCAATGTGAATTGGTCGGGCGCGGTGCGTACGCCGGCCGGGCGCAACTGGCAGTTCGGGGTGCGTTCCGATGATGGGATCCGGTTGCGGTACAACGGGGTTCAGGTCTTGGATCTGTGGGGTTCGTTGCAGCCCTCGCCGGTGTGGGAGGCCGGGTCGCACGCGGGCGGCGTGACGCGGGCGATCTCGCTTGACTACTATGAGCACTCCGGACCGGCCTACGTGCAGCTGCTGGTGCGGGAGGATCTGGGCGGCGGGAGCTTCGGTCCGGCCTCGGATGTGCCGGCCGACTGGCTGCTGCCCGATCTGCCGGGCCTTCCGTCCGGATGGTCGCTTCAGGCCTCCGATACCAATGTGACCTACACCAGGGCGACGGTCAACGAGGGCTCGGTCACGCTCACCACCGCCGACGGGGAGACGTTCTCCTTTGCCCGCAACGCATCCGGGACCTACACCCCGCCGCCCGACAGCGAGGACATCGTGCTGGTCAACGCGGACGGCACCGTGGCGGTCCATGACGAGGACGGGATGGACTACGTGTTCCGGCCCGACGGCGGCCTGTTCACCATCCGCACCCCGCTTGACGACCGGCGTCCGGCGGCGGCCCGCAACATCTATGACAGCCTGGCGCGCCTTGTGGCCGTGGAGGATCCGGTATCGGGGCGGCAGATCACGCTGCGCTACGCCGCCACCGACGGGGATGCCAGCTGCCCCAACAGTCCACCGCTGGGCGGCACTGCCTACCAGTCGGAGGAGGGCATGCTGTGCCGGGTCACCTACTGGGACGGTACGACGACAGACCTGTTCTACTTCAAGGACACCGATCAGCTCTCACATGTGGCCAACCCCGGCGACGCCTGGTGGAGTTTCGGCTATGACACCGAGGCGCGTCTGGTCGGCATCGCCGATCCGGACGCGAGGGACTTGCTGTTCACCGGTAACCGCACCGACAGTGATACCAACCGGTTGTTCACCCAGATCGCCTACGATCCGCTGACGTCCGGCACCAAGTCACGCGTCAAAACGGTGACTTTGCCGGCGGCGCAACAGGCCGACACCGCCCGTCCCTCCCGGACCTACGCCTACGCGCAGAACGTGACCGGCGGGATCCTCACCGGTGGGTCGGCCACGGTGACCCGAGGCGGCCTGCCCGATACGTTCCGCACGGTGAAATACGACTACCGCGGCCGGGAGACGGAGGACACCAACGCCACCGGGCAGACCAACAAGACCTTCTGGGATTCCAGGGATCTGGTCTACGCCGAGGTCTCACCCGATGGCATGCTGACGGCGACCCTCCAGGACCAGAAGCAGAATCCGGTCGAGGTCTGGGGGCCGGCGCCTGTCTCGATGTTTGACAAGATCTGGTACGGCAACGACTTCTACCTCCCCAAGGATCCCGACTGCATGAGCCCCACCGCGCCGGCGAGCGCGTGCGACGTCGGGCGCACTCACACCAACTACGACGAGGGCATCGCCGGCTTGCAGGTGAAGTGGTGGAACGACACTGGCCGCAAGGGGCCGGTGGTGGCGCACGCCTACGACCCGGACTCGGTGCGCGACACCGACTCGGGTCGGCCGGAAGGGGTCAACGGCGACGGCGCCGGGGCACTGTACACCGGCGACATCGTCTTCCCGACGACCGGCGTGTACAAGATGCAGCTGTGCGTGGGTCAGGGCGACGCGGCGTGGCTGTTCATCGACGGCCGTCAGATCACGCAGCACTGGTTGCCGGATACATCGTCGCCATACGGCTGCACCAACACCGAGGATCAGGCTGTGTGGATCAATGCGACGGCCGGTGCGCGGCACAGCATCCAGATCCAGTACGCCGACTTCGCCTACGCGGATCTGTTGCACCTCAACTGGGTTCGTCCCGACGGCACCTACGAGGCGGCGGGCGGGCTCGCTCCGGTCTTCAACATCGCCACCTCGAAGATCGAGCCGGACGGCGCCCGGACCAACCTCGTCTACACCGATCCGGCCAACGGCATCGGGCCGCAGCACGGGCTGGTCACCAGGTCCATTGTGGACCCGGGCGGGCTCAACCTGACTACGACGACGACCTATGAGGCGGCCGGCGGTTCCACGGGCTTCCTGCGGCAGCTGACCAAGACGCTGCCGGGCGGCGACGCAACCAAGACGACCACCGGCTACTACGGCGCCGACAACCCGAACACGCCGGCCAACGAGGCGGAGACGCGGGACAACCCTTGCACGACAGCGGTTGACCCGGCCAACCAGGGCGGCATGAAGAAGCTGTCCACCGGCGCCGACCCGGATGGCGGCGGTCTGGCGGTGCCTCTGGTTCGCGAGTTCGTCTATGACTCGGCGGGCCGGGTCGTGGCCAAGCGGGTCGGCGGCGAGCCGTGGACCTGCGTCATCTACGACGCGCGTGGCCGCGCGACCGAGATGAGGTACCCGGCTTTCGGCGGGCAGCCCGCCCGCACCGTGACCACCTCTTATGCGGTCGATACCGACGGCACCGGCCCGAAAGGTCCCTCGCCTCTGGTCAATGCCAGCTCCGACACCAGCGGGACCGTCACCACCGAGTCCGATCTCCTTTCCCAGACAATCGGGTACCGCGATGTCTTCGGCAACACCACAACGTTCAGATACGACCTCGCCGGGCGGGAGATCTCGCAGACCGGTCCGGCCGGCCTGATCGAGAAGTCCTATGACAAGGCCGACCGGATCACGCAGGTCAAGCGGGCCGGGGTGGTGCAGGCGACCGACGTCATCTACAACGCCCAGAACGGGCGGCTGGAATCGGTGCTCTACCCGGGCAACGCCACCAAGGGCACGTTCGGCTACGACACCTTCGGCCGGCCCAGCAAGGTCACCTGGGCCGCGGGCACCACAATCATCACCAGCGACGAGGTGACCCACAATCTGAAGGGTGATGTGATAGGGGAGGTTGTCGACGGCGTGGATCACCACGCTGGCCAGGACTTCTTCTCCGACAAGGCTGGGCGGCTCATCGACGCCTACGTGCCGGGCCGCCGGGTGCAGTACGAGTTCGGCACCACGACCACCACCGCCTGCGGCGCGAGTGCCCTGACCACCACCGGGGCGAACACCAACCGCACCAAGCAGATCGTGACCCCGACCGGAGGTGCCGCCACGACGACCACCTATTGCTATGACCGCGCCGACCGGCTGACGTCCACATCGGGCACCTCGGTCGGAGCTCCGGTCTACGACGCGCATGGCAACACGACGAGCATCTTCGGTGAGACTCACGCCTATGATGCGGCCGACCGGCACATGTCCACGACGAAGGGCACGACCACCGTCGTGGCCTATGTCCGCGACGCCACCGACCGCATCGTCGAGCGCAAAGTCAACGGCGCCACCGTCGCCCGCTACGGCGCCACCGGTTCGGGCGACACCTCCGACTTCGTCACCAACGCCTCCAACGTGGTGCAGCAGGTGAACCTCCTGCTGCCGGGCGGGGCGATGCTGACCGCGCAGGCGGGCGCCAACCGCTGGTCGTACCCGAACGTCCACGGCGATTTCGCGGCCGCGGCCGGGGACAATGGCGTCAAGCAGGGCGCCACGGTGGTCTATGACCCGTTCGGCAACACGGTCGGCGGGGCGCTGCCGGACAACAGCGCCGGAAACCTCGACTACGCCTGGCTCGGGGCGCACCAGCGGCCGCTCGAGCACGAGACCGGCCTGCAGCCGGTCGTGGAGATGGGCGCACGCCAGTACAGTTCCCTGCTGGGCAGGTTCATCGAAGTCGATCCGGTGGAGGGCGGCTGCGCCAACGCTTACACCTACACCGGTGACCCGATCAACGAGTTCGACCTCGATGGCACCCGGTCCAAGCGCGTGCGCGGCCGAACCGGAATCTGCGCCCGCATCTGGATGGACGCTGGCCGCGGTTCCCGGGCCGGCACCGTGAAGTTCGGCTTCAAGATGCTCAACGGCCACAAGGCGGTGGCGTACTTCTACTCGCTGTCGATTTCCTCGAGGGGCAAGAGTTCGGCCGTGCACGCCAACTCGGGCGCTCTCATGAAGTGCAAGTGGAAGATCTTCTGCAGTTTGGGCCGTACCGAATGGAACTCCAACCGGCATTCGTTCCGGTCGAGAAATCCGGTGACGTGGGTTCTGCTCATCACCATGATCATGGAGGACGGCAACCTCTGCGTAGGCGCGATCTCCGTTACTCGGTAAGCGAAATCAACCGGGGCGGTCCCTCGAAAGAGGGCCGCCCCGGTCGTCGCGTGGCCACGGGTCCGTCGAACCGGTCGCCACCTTGCGGCTCAACGCTTCACGCGCCGCAGTGTGCGCGGAATGTATCCAGGTTGTGCAGAAGGTCAATAGCTTGGCCGCGTTCGTCAGACCCTGTCCGACTGGAAGGAGATCTAGGTGAAAGTTCGTGCGCTGCTCAGAATTCTCGTCACTGGACTAGCCGGGGTGATATTGGCTGGCATGGTGACAGCGGTGCCCGCCGCGGCCGCGCACAGCGTGACCGGAAACAACATAACCAGCGAAGACGTCGCGATGATGGCGGGATGTGACAACCATCCAGGGGTACCGGACTGGTTCTACCCGACCCTGGGCCGCGCGGCCGATCACGCTGATGACGGAGTGCCAAGCTCGTGGGGCTCCGGCGACCAAGGGTGGGCGATGATGAAGATCATCTGCAATGAGAGCAGCTTTGATGTCGGTGCACTCAACCCTTCCGGCCCGTATTACGGACTGGGTCAGCTCGGTCGCCCCGCGATCGATGCCTCACGGGTGTCGTTTGTTTGCTACTGGCACGTCGAAAACGACTGTGCCCACCTGCGACGCTACTACCAGGCCCTGGCCGCCCTCCGGTACGCGAACCAACGCTACGACACCCCACTTCGGGCGTGGAACCACTGGAAGGACTTCGGCTGGTGGTGACGAGCCGCGCTGCGACAACCACATTGGCGTGATCCGGCGAACACAGAGTTGCTGGACGGAGACGGCCAAACCCCACCAGCGACGGTCGACTGACGGCGTAGTCCCGCTGGCGCACCGGTGTCATCCGGTGCGCCAGCGGGCGCGCGACTGTGTTGTCAATCCTCAATGCCGTGGAGGGTTTGACATCGCCAGTGTCAACCGTCGGTTCTACTCGTCATAGATCGCGCCAGGAAGGACTCCACATCCTGCCGCCACAGCTCAACACCTGTCCCGAATATTCCGTGTCCGCCGCCGGGACCTTCTCCGATCGACGGGTAGACACGCGTTTCGTGCGGTCGGCCGATTCGGGCTAACTCGGCGCCCATCGCGTATGTCGGGGTGAGACTGTTGTCGTTGTACGCCTGAGCAAGAAACAGCGGTGCCCGTCCGCTGGCGATCGCAGCCAACATGGCCCGCTGCAGGGCCGGGGCCTGCGGCCAGGTCATCGACGGACCAGCGAAGCTGACACCGGCTCGCAGCGTGCTGCTTTCACCCAAGGCCAGCACCGTGAGCACACCACCAAACGACGAGCCAAGCATGACTATGCGTCGATGGTCGACCTCCGCACGTTGGGCTACCCAGTTCACCGCGGCCATCACGTCGCGCAACTCAGCGCGTAACGCCGAGACCAATTGATCACCCATTTCTGGGCTACCCCAGGGTGCGGTAACCCGATCCAACCAGTATGTTCCCGGCTGATCATTGTGTCCCCGGCGGATCGGAACGAACGTTGCGTATCCCATGTCCTGAAGGGCGCGGATCCCGGGCATGCTCATGGGAAGCAGACCATCACTTCCATGGTTGAACACGGCCACCGGGAATGGACCGCCGCCCTCTGGTACCAGCCAGAAACCGGCCAACTGTCGACCATCGCTGAGGTACGACGTGCGCCAACGCTCATACGGCGCCAAGTTCTGCGCGGTTGCAGGCATCGCCACCTTCCCGATCGCGTAATCGCCGTGTCGACAACCTATCACCGGCTCACTTTCATGGGCAGTCGAGGATTGACAAGGATGATTGGGCAAGTTGCGGCATGTTGGCCGGCACCGGGTCGCCGACCGGCCTTCGGGGAAAACCTCAGCTGCTGTCCGGTCGCCTGGGCCAGATCCCAGCTGTGTAGCACCACGTCCTGATCAGTCGTTACCGGCGTGGCCGGGCAGATCGGCGCCCCCGTATCCCTGCGGGGACTCGTCTTCCGCGGTGCCCTCTGGACCGCCGCGCTCCTGCTCGCCCACAGTCAGGTCATCGTGCTCCGCGGCGATGTCCTCGTCTTGTTCGGCGGGCTCGTTGCGGTGTTCGTCGTCGATGGGCGGTGCCGCTTCGGGCGGGAAGTCGCTGGGGCGTGGTTGCTCGGTCATTGCTCGACCTTTCGTTGGGTTCGGCGACGCGGCGGCTGGGTAGAGCGGACTCTGCCCGCACCTCGGGCGCCGCTGTCGCCGTCGTCGGGATCTCGCGTCCAGGATGTCCCTTCACCTGGCGGGTTTACCCGTGCGGGCAACCGACTACACGGGCCGGCTGCCGCGCGGCCGCGATCCTTATCAGATCAGACAGTACGGGCGGGCCGGGCTGGTTGGTGTTCCACGCTGACTTGCACCGGGGTCCAGGTGATGCCGGGGATTGCCCGTAGCGGCTCATATGGGTCGGCGGCCCGCTGCCACGCCGCGGCCAGGCTCTGGTCGATCTCAGAGCGGGCATCGGTATCGCTATCGGGCACTGCCGCCGCCGCGATGTCGCGAAAGACGGCTACGTCATCGAGCTTGATCGTGACTGTCCAAGCCAGTCGACACCGGTCCCCGCTGCAATCGGTGAGATCTGTGTGTACGGCGAGCAGGCGCAGCGCACCCGCCTCGATCAACGGCCACAGGCCCAGCGTGGGGTCGAGCAGCCAGCCCAGCGCGGCGATCCAGTCGGCTGCGATGTTCTGCCGCGAGTACGGCCCGTCATCCTCCGGCTCGTCGGGATCAATGTCCCCGATCACCACGGTGAGGCTTTTGTCAAACGAACGCAAAGCTTTGGCGTGCAAAGCCGTGCGGCTTTGCACCCGCACATCGGCCAGCACGGTCCGGGCGTACCTCTGCCGGGCACGGCCGCGATCGGTGCGTGACCTCGGTGCAGGCCGGTCGACCTCCGGCAGGTCGAACAGGGCAGGTTGGTCAGCCATCCGGTGCTCCATTACCCGGGCGTGGTCACCACCGTCACTTTGACATATCTGGCCACCATGCTAAGCCAGAGATGGCTGTAGCGCACGGATGTTCCCGATGGTGGCGTCGGACGTTGCCGCACCACCACCGCTGGCACGGTATAGATGAGACTGTCGGCTGACAGCGAGAAGCTCACCTGCTCCGGCAGGGCGATCGAGGTGACACTGTCGTGGAGGAAGTCGGCCTGGACCTGGTCCACCCGTTGGAGCGCGCCGAGATCGATGGTGAACGAGTAGGAGGATGCCAGCCGCCCCTGCCACGACAGGTGATGGTAAACCGGTGTTCCGTAAGCGCCGTCGGTCAATTCGGTGCCGCTGTCGTCGGAGTAGTGGGAATCGGCTGGCACCGAGGCGCTGTAGGGGCGTGCCTGTGACAGGTTGACTCCGGTCGCTGCCGTGGTGGCGCCGATGGTCGCGCTGGGGTCCGAGATGTTTCCCGCCGCGTCCACGGCCCGGATCGAGCAGCTGTGAAAGGTACCAGAGGAAAGGTTTTTGTCTTGAAAGGACGCTGAGCTGGCTCGGCCCACCAGGCTGCCGTTGCGGTAGACCGAATAGTAGAGCGCATCTGCCACATTGCTCCACACCGAAGGCACAATCGCGGTACCTAGCTTGGCCACCGAGACGCCCGAAGGCGCCGCGGGCGGTGTCGTGTCCACCAAACCCGTTTCGTAGTAACTCTTGTACGTCGCATGCAGCAGCGGGCTGACGAATTTGGGGCTCTGGTAGTGGTTGTAGGAGAAGGCGACCAGCTTTTCGGCCACTGTGGCCTGCTGTCAAAGGCATCCTGGTTTTGGTGAAACGTTTCCACATCGGACCACAGGTGTGTGTCCGTACCCGCGACGGCCGTTTGGTGCACTCGCAGCCAGGACATGGTTTCGGTCAGCGTCAGCTGCCCGGAGCCCAGCCCGTCCTGTGGCATGAAGTAGTCGATGTCCGCGCTGGTGGCATATTGCTGGGCCATCCAGGCCGTGGTGCCGAGGTATCGTGCCGGCATCGCCATCGCGGACGGCCTGATCCTGCTGCGGTGAATGTGCCCGTTTGTGAGGCAGGGCAACGGTTTGGCGGCCGGGTGGGGCGGCCGCATCTTTGCCGGATGCCGGCGGTGACGCGTTCCTCAGCCGATGACCGGACTCGCAGGGAGAAGCTGCCCGTGACCGTGGCCGCCCAGAAGGTCCAGGTGTCGGCCCTATCCCAGCGCCTACGCCAAGCACGAGAACCGCGCCACCCAGATCGTGGACGCCCTCAACAAGTAAAACAAGAAAATCAATGGCGCCCAGCGGGTCGAGGTCAAAGGGGGGAACCTTTCTCGACCCGCCGTTGGCGTCCGCGTCACCTTCGGGTGTGGTCCTTTAGTGTGATCGCGTCGGCCCGGTGGAACATCTTTTCGACCATGCCGCGCATCGGCAGCGGGTCATCATGCGCATCGACACAATGGTCCGCCGGCGCTGACACGACGGACGGCGCGATCTTCCCTCCGCGCACTACCACCTGATGCGTTCGAGTAACCGCCGGAAATGACTTCGCTATTAGGA
>Ga0075428_100000105_pt1 | contig 70978 bp, 68 predicted proteins | sample RhiMetdeltSRZDD2_FD_75291 | JGI IMG/M metagenome (GOLD analysis project Ga0075428, IMG submission 75291) | Populus rhizosphere microbial communities from Tennessee, USA - Rhizosphere MetaG P. deltoides SRZDD2 | ecosystem: Host-associated > Plants > Roots > Rhizosphere > Soil | place: USA... | reverse complement strand
CCCTCGAGGGTGGCCTTGACGCCGGAGAGGTTGATGTCGGGCCGGCGCACCTCGACGCCGTGGCGGCGGGCATCGTCCACAAGCGACTGTGTCGAGTAGAAGCCCATCGGCTGCGCCCCCAGCAGAGCGGCGCAAAATGCCGCGGGGTAATACCTTTTCAGCCAAGCACTGGCATAGACCAGGTGGGCGAAGCTGATGGCGTGGCTCTCCGGGAAGCCGTAATGCGAGAAGGCGGCGAGCTTGTGGTAGACGTCGTCGGCCAGGTCGCCGCTGATCCCGTTGCGCGCCATGCCCTCATAGAGCCGATCCTTGAGCCGGGCCATCTTCTCCATGGAACGCTTGGAGCCCATGGCCCGGCGCAGCTTGTCCGCCTCCTCCGGGCTGAAGTTGGCCACGTCGATGGCCAGCTGCATCATCTGCTCCTGGAACAGCGGCACCCCGAGCGTGCGGCTCAAAGCGTTGGCCATCAACGGATGCGGGATCTGCCACTCCTCCTGCTTGTTCTTGCGGCGGATGAACGGGTGCACCGAGCCGCCCTGGATCGGCCCCGGCCGGATCAGCGCCACCTCCACCACGATGTCGTAGAAGGTGCGCGGCTTGAGGCGGGGCAGGGTGGACATCTGGGCGCGGCTCTCCACCTGGAACACCCCGACGGTGTCGGCGCGGCACAGCATGTCGTACACCTCCGGGTCCTCCGGCGGCAGGCGGCTCAGATCCGCCTCCATGCCAAGGAATTCGAAGGCATAGTGGAGGGCCGAAAGCATGCCCAGCCCGAGCAGGTCGAACTTGACCAGACTGACCGCGGCGCAGTCGTCCTTGTCCCACTGCAGCACGGTGCGGCCGGGCATGCGCGCCCACTCCACCGGGCAGACATCGATGATCGGCCGGTCGCAGATCACCATCCCGCCGGAGTGGATGCCCAGATGCCTTGGCGCCGTGAGCAATTCGTTGGCAAAATGGATCACGTGGGCCGGGATGCCGTCGGCGTCGCTTTGAGACACGGCTGACCAGCGGTCGATCTGCTTGCTCCACGCGTCCTGCTGCCCCGGGGAGTAGCCGAAGGCCCGCGCCACATCCCGCACGGCGGAGCGGGGGCGATAGGAGATGACGTTGGCCACCTGGGCGGTGTGCTCCCGCCCATAGGTCTCGAAGACATACTGGATCACCTCCTCGCGCCGGTCGGACTCGATGTCCACGTCGATGTCGGGCGGCCCGTCGCGCTCGGGCGCCAGGAACCGCTCGAAGATGAGGCCGTCGTAGAAGAGCGGGTCGACTCCTGTGATGCGCAGCGCGTAGCAGACCGCCGAGTTGGCCGCCGAACCCCTTCCCTGGCAAAGGATTCCGTTCTCATAGCAGAACCGGACGATGTCCCAGACGACGAGGAAGTACCCCGGAAACTCAAGCTTCTCGATGAGCGCCAGCTCGCTCTCGATACGCGCATACGCCTCCGTGTAGGCGTGCCCGTAACGCTTGGCCGCCCCCTGATAAACCAGATCCCGCAGCAGGCCGGCCTCGGTCTCGCCCGGCTTGAGCCCGATGAACGGCGGCAGCTTCGGCGCGATCACGTTGAGGTCGAAGGCGAGCTGTTCGCCGAGCTCATAGGCGTTGACGACGGCCTGCTCGCCGAGGCGGGCGGCCATCTCGTCGCCGGAGCGCAGGTGGGCGGTGGCCGCGGCGGGCAGATAGGGGTCGATCTGGTCCAGGCCGCTGCGGGCCCGCACCGCCGCCGTGATGGTGGCGAGCCTGCGCTTGGCCGGGGCATGGTAGTGAACATTGTTGGTGGCGACCACTCTCAGACCGTTTTTCAGGGCGAGTGCTGTCAATGCCTCGTTGCGGTCGCCGTCGAGCGGGTCGCCGTGGTCGGTCACCTCGACGAAGACATTCTCCGCGCCGAATTTTTCCATTAAGTGGTACAGCTTCCGCTCCGCCGCTTCGAAGCCTTGCGTGGCCAGGGCTCTGGGCACGGCCCCCTTGCGGCAGCCGGTCAGCACCACCGCCTTGCCCCGCAGGTCCGCGGCGAGCGCATCGAGGTCATAGCTGACGTGGCCCTTGGTCTTGGTCCTCAGGTGGGCGCGCGAGATATGGCGGGACAGCCCGGCATAGCCCGCGTCGCCGCGAGCCAGCAGGAGCAGGTGCTCGCCCTGCGGGTCGGGCCGGCCGGGGCGCTCCCCGGTCATGATGTTCAGCTCGGCGCCGAAGACGGTCTTGAGTCCGTGCTCGCGGGCGGCCTCGGCGAAGCGGACCACGCCATAGAGCCCGTCGTGGTCGGTGATGGCCAACGCCTTCAGCCCCAGCCGGACCGCCTCGCGGACCAGCTCCTCGGGGTGGCTGGCCCCGTCGAGGAAGCTGAAGTTGGTGTGGCAGTGCAGCTCCGCATAGGGGACCCGGCTGTGGCCGGGCACCACGGGCTCCGCCTCGTAGGGGTCGCGCTTGCGGCTGAACCCCGGCCCGTCCCCGCCGTCGGCGTCGGCGAGCGGGTCGACTATCTTGCCGCCGACCATGCGCTGCTCGAGCTGCGCCCAGGTCAGGTCGTGCGCGCTTCCCCATCCCATTCGAACGAGTGTACGACAAACCAGATCCCAGGCGCAGCGTGTTCCTCGCAAGTTGAGCCGTCAGCCCCTTGGCAGCTTGTCAGGGCAGCCGGTCGAGTTCGACCGAGACAGTTTGTTGCCATGCCTAAAGAGGACCCCCGATCCGCGTACGGCTCAGTGCCGTTGCGCACACTCGCCTTGTGACGGAGGCGACAGCTATCGACAGGTTCTCCACATGTGGTTGTAACAGTCCGGCCCGAGCGTGGAAGTCATAGGTGAAAAGACAGTCACGGTCGGGCCGGAGGTGGACTGGTGCATCGGGAGCGTACGGATGAGGAGCTGGTGGCGGCGATCGCGCGTGGGCCCGGGGCGCTGGCGGAGTTCTACCGGCGGCACATCGGTCGGATCACCGGCATGGGAGTGCGCCGCTTCGCCGACCCCGAGGACGTCGCCGACTTCGTCGCCGAGGTTTTCGTCGAGGTGATGCGGTCCGCGACCGGATTCGACCCGCGCCGGGGCAAGGCCGTGCCGTGGCTCTGCGGGCTGGCCGGCAACGTCGCCGCCGACATGCACCGCAAGCGCTTCCGCCGCCATGATGCCGAGAACCGTTTGGCGGGAAGGCTTCTGCTCGACGCGGACGACTACGCCCGGGTCGAGGAACGCATCGACGCCGCGTCGCAGACGCGTTTGCTCTATGCGGCGCTGGGCCGGCTCCCGGATCCAGACCGGCGGCTGCTCGAGCTGGTCGCCGTTGACGGCCTCACCCCGGCCCAGGTCGCACAGGCGCTCGGCATCTCCGCCGTGGCCGCGAGGGTGCGGCTGATGCGCTCCCGCGCCCGCCTGCAAGAGGCGATGACCCTGATCCGCACGCACCAACTCACCGAGGAGCACTCGCGATGAAACATGAGACTTTTGAGGACAGGCTGCTGGCCAAGCTCACCGAGCTCGATGCCACCCGTCCGGTGGCTTCACCTGTCCATAGACCTGTGCCTCTACTGCGTCGCCCAGCCGTGCTCGTCACCGCGGCCGCGGTGACGGTGCTGGTTGTCGCCGGCGCGATCGGCTTGGCCAACCGGCCGGTCACTTCGCCGCCCGGAAACTTTGCGGCGCAATCCAACGGAAATGTCGCCGTCAAACCCGCGTCGTTCACGGTCGTGAAGAATGCCGACGGCACGGTCACCTTCACGGTTCACGATTTGCTGGACCTCAGCGGCGCCACCAAGGCCCTCAACGATGCCGGCATCGTGGGCCGGGTGGTCACCAACACACAGGACTGCACCACCGGTCCCAACGTGGTCCCGGTCGACCCGAACGACCTCTACCCGGCCGACACCTTTCACCGGCTGAGCAAGGGGGGCGGGATAGTCGAGGGGGACAGCGTCACGCTCAGCTCGTCGTTCTACCCGGCCGGGGGCGGCCTGCTGCTGACGGTCGGCGGAGGCTACATGCGGTTCCACAACAACGAACTGCGCCTGTTCGTGGGGTACTTGGCCTATATCGACGCCAACAAGATTCCGCAGTGCGTCAACTTCGTGGACCCCGGCACTGGTGACTTCCCGCAGTGGCCACCCACCCCGCGCGTGCGCTGAATCCATCGTGAGTCCATAGGTAGCTTTGGGGGTGACGACGGTCGTCACCCCCAAAGCTTGCCGCCCAGCAACGCCACCAGCTCGCGGCGCCCGGCGATGCCCAGCTTGGCGTAGGCACTGGCAAGATGGTTGTTGACCGTGCTCACCGCCACGCCCAGGCGGGACGCGATCTGCACGCTGGTGTGCCCGGCCGCCATGAGCAGGATCTCCCGTTCCCGCGGGGTCAACGCCGGCCTCGCGACGAACGTGAGCAGTGGCGTTCGCAGGCCCTCGCACAGGCCACCAAGCGCGGCGGCCTCCTCGATGTAGAGCAGCGCCCGGGCGCGGTGCCCAAGCCGCCTCGCCGCCCGCGCGGCCACGCTCATCGCCTCGGCCGCGAGCGGCATGTGGCCCAGGTCGGCCAGGGCCGTCGCGGCGCGGGCGATCAGGTCCGGACGCGGGTGGTCCGCCGTGGTCAACGCCCCGGCGCAAGTGGCCAGGGCATGGGCGAACCGGCTGTCGAGCTGTTGCGCCAGCTCCGTCAGGCGGGCCTCGACGCCCGCCGCGGCGCCGAGCCGGGCCACGTCGTAGAGCAGATGTGCTTCCACGGTCGGGCTTCCCGCCGCGGCCGCGGCCCGGGTGAGCACCGCGATGGCCTCCCCGACCAAGCCCTTGCCGACCAGAACCCACGCCAGTGCCCGTTCGTGCCAAGGGCGCAGCACACTGTTGACCCCTTCCTCAGGCACCAGCACACCCTCGCCCGCCCATCCGACGTCACGTCCACCCCCGCCCACCCGGCCTTTCCCAGCGTCACGTCCACCCTCGGCTTGGCCCCGCCCCGCGTCACGGCCACCCTCGCCCGCCCATCCGACGTCATGTCCACCCCCGCCCACCCGGCCTTTCCCAGCGTCACGGCCGCCCTCGGCTCCGCCCCGCCCCGCGTCGCGCCCGGCTTCGGCCGTTGGTCCGGCAAGCCGCGTGGTGTTGGTCGTGTTCCCGGCTAGCGCCACCGCTCCCGCGAGCTGGGCCAGGCAGAAATTATGCATGCGGGTGTCGGTCTCCTCGAGCAGCGCCGCCGCCTCGCGCAGCATGGCCTGCGCCGTGACCACCCGCCCGGCCGCCATCGCTAGCACTCCGCGAAACAACGCCCAGCCACCAAGCAACAGTGGCGAATGCGCGGACGCCGCGGCAAGGTAGCCTTCCTCCGCGATCCGGCTCGCGCCCGCGATGTCACCGCAGAAAAACATTGCGGCACAAGCGCCGTACTCCACCTGGGCCTGTGCCCACGGCAGCCGCGCCGAATGGAAGCCGGCCGCCGCCAATCCCCGCTCCCGCATCCGGAGAGCCTCATCGAACCGTCCGAGCAGGCCCGCGGCGCCCGCACCGGCGGCGGCTGCCCAGATGGTCGCCTGGTCACCGGCGTACCGTCCGGATAGGACAGTGCGCGCGACCTCCAGCGCCTCCTCGGCACCGCCCTCGAACAGCAGGATCCATGATCTCAGCGCCGCGGCCAGCGCCCGATCCGGCTCGGTCTTCGCCTGGTCGAGTGCCGCCTCGGCCCGATCCCGGCGGCCCAATCCCCAGTAGTAAACGGTCGCGGCGGCGGCCGCGTGCGCGCCGTCCTCCGCGTGCCCCGCCGCCACGCCGGCGAGCACCGTCGCGGCCTCGGCGGAACGCCCGCTGAACTCGAGCATCTGCGCCAGCAGTAGATCCGCCTCCACGCCGTGGCCGGCATCGCGGGCCGCACGCGCGCACCACTCGGCGAGCACGGGATCCGAGTGCCTGACCAACCGGGCCGCGGGCAGCAGTACGGCCGGCTCGGAGGCGACGCCCGCGTCATGCTGCCATCTCGCGACGCGGACGGCATCGTCCCGGCGGCGCATTGGCGTGGCCGCCATCACCGACACCAGCCGGACCAGGATGGCTCGGGCCGTGGTCGCGGGCGTCAGGTCCCGGATCGCGTGGCCGTGCAGCGGGTTGACCAGGCGGCTGACGGTGCGCTTGCCCTGGGTCTCGGCTTGCAGCAGCCCGGACCGTTCCGCCTCCGCCAAGGCGGCCGGGTCGACCAACTGCTCCACAATGGACAGTGGCAGCTGGCCGCCGGCCGCCGCCACCACCTCGAGCGCATGCCGCACCGGCGACGGAAACGACTCGAGGTGGGAGGCGACGAGCTCGGTCACGCGCAGCGACCCGGCGAGGTACCCTTTCCATTGCCACACGCCGAACCGCTCCCGCAATGCTCCACTGTGGACACCCGAGGCCAGCAGTTCGCGCAGCACCGCCGGGCGACCCGCCGCGGCCTGGCGCAGCCGGTGCCGCGTCACCCCGTCGACGCCACCACCCAGCTCCAGGTCCATCAAGGAGTCCAGTGCCTCCCCAGGCAGGGGCGGCACGTCGATCCGGCGAACGACGGAATCCTTCCACAGCATGCTGATCGGCGAGTGTACCGGCCGTCCACGATGGACTGTGAGCACGACGAACGCCGCCCGCCGCACCGCCAGTTGCGCCACCAGCGCGGCCGACGACGAGTCCAGCATGTGCGCGTCGTCGATGACGAGCGCGGCGCCGTCGCGCCCGCCCAGCTCCGCGAAGCGTTCAGCCACCGCGTTGATGACCTCGAGCGGGTGGTCGTCGGGACGCCAGCCCGGCGGCAGGATCGGCGCCAGCGCGCACAGCGGCACCGAACTGTCGGCCGCCATGCCCGACAGCCAGGTCGTGTGACATCCGGTCTCGCGCAACCAGTCCGCCGTCGCATGCGCCAGCGCCGTCAGGCCGACCCCGGTCTCACCGACGAGCACGATCCCGCCGAAGTCGTGCGTGCTCAACGCCTCCCGGCAGGCGGCCAGCTCACCCTCGCGCCCGATCAGAGGCCACCGCGCATTCATCGATCCTCCTAGATGTCGGATTCTGGTGGGATTCGTGGCGCATGGCACAACGGATGCCATTGATGTCTGTACACAAGCCGACGCAATTAGGTTTGCGCGGGCGGAATAAGGAGCATCCCTGCCGCATGCGCCCTTCTCGCCTGGCCACGATCGCCTGCCTCATCGCCATGCTCGGCTGTGCGGCACCATCGCGGCAGCAGCAGCCACAACCGGATACCACCATGGTCGGGGAGGTCATCGGTCTCATCAACCAGAGGCGGGCGGAGGCCGGATGCCCGCCCGTGGACCCGGAGGAACGCCTGGCGGCCGCCGCCCGCAGGCAAGCGGTCGACATGCGGGACAACGACGTTCACGACCACACCGGCTCCGACGGGAGCAGCCCGCGGGAGCGCGTCGAGGCCGCCGGGTTCACACCGGTCGCCACGACCGGCGAGATTCTGTTGTGGGGCAGCGGATCCACCAGCGCGCAGCAGGCGGTCGACGCGTGGATGGCAAGCCCGCCCCACCGCCAGATCATCGAACAGTGCATCTTCACCCACGCCGGAGCCGGTGTCCTGCAAGCGGAAGGCCGTTATTTCGTGGTCGTAGCCTTCGCCCGCCCGGCCTGACCATCAGCCCTGCGCGGCAAAACCCCCAGTGCGCCAAGGCATCTTATGTTGGCATAGGTGGTGCAACGCAGGCGAACAGTCGGCTGCGTTGGCGCACCGAGTACAACAGGGCGACCGCCGCGCCGCCAAGCATGTCAGCACACCGAATGCAGCAGCGTGACCACCGCCCCGGGGCGCGAGACCATTGGCCAGTGGCCGGTGTCGAGCTCGGCGAAACTCCAGCCGGGTGAGGCCCGAAGGTCGAGGGCCTCGGCGCGGGGCGGGGAGGCCGGGCACAGGCAGGTGACATAGGTGGCGGACAGGTCGGACAACGGCCGGGTCAGCACGGCCGGCTCGAACAGGGTGTGCCCGGGGTGCGGGGTGGCATGCCCGAGAAGCCAGGTGACCTGTTCAACGTCGAGGTCGTGGCCGTCGAAATCCTCGATCTCAGGGATGGGCCAGCGGCCCTCGTGAGCGGTGACGGCCTCGCGCACGATCTGGCGCCCACGCTCGGACCAGGCGTCGGTCATGGCCTGCCCGTCGTGGGGCAGGTTGGCGTCGAGGAAGACCGTGTGCCGGACGCGGTCGCGCGCCCAGTCGGCGGCCTGCCCGGCGACCATGCCCGCGTAGCTGTGGCCGACCAGCACCACGTCGCGCAGGTCGCCCTCCTCCAGCACAGCCAGGACATCGCGCACGTGCGTGGTCAACCCGATCTTGTCGGGATCGTCGCCGGTCCGCTCGGCGAGGCCGGCGAGCGTCACCGCATGCGCCTCATGGCCGAGGGCTCGTAACCCGTCGGCCACCGGCTGCCACACCCACGCCCCGAGCCAGGCGCCCGGGACCAGAACGAACGTGCTCATGCCGCGGACACTACGGTGGGGGTCTGACAAAAAGCCGGGAGCGCTCACCAGCGAACGCCCCCGGGACAGATCAGGCGAGCGTCAGCCGCATCCGCCTGTTCTCCTCATCGATCTCGGCGACCCGCACCGCGACGACGGCGCCGGCACCGGGGAGCCGGTCCTTGGTCACGATCAGGGCATCGAAGCCGCCGACTGGCTCGACGAACGCCCCGAAGGGCAGCACGCGCATGATGCGCGCGTCGAGTACGTCACCGACCTGAAACGCTTGGCGAGACATGCCATCACCTCCTTTCTCAAGCAAATCCGCCTAAGAGAAGGAGGGGCGGGCGGGCCACGGGCCCGCCAGGTGGTCACGGCACGGCCGGACAACCCATCAAATCACGGCACTCGGCCGACCCGGCAGTCACGGAAGAAAGATACCGTAGCCCGCAGCCGCGGACAACAGGCCTCCGGCGAAATCGTTGGCCGGCCTCAACTTACGGCCACCCGTCGTTACTGTCCACAATGGACTCCCAGAGGTGGTCGGCGCGCCCGGGCCCAGGTGCCGATCCGGTATCATCCGGGCAAACCCCAGCAAGTCGGGATGACCGATGGCCCGCGGTAGAGGCAACGACGTGCGCGTTTGCCCAGTTCAACTCCGATCGGCTGCGGCGCCCGCGAATCGGTGTGCCAAGTCTCAGATCACACCGATAAATCTGCAACTTGCAATTAGAACAGGTGTACCATAACCTCTCCGCCTTCATCTACTGTCTCAATTGGAGGGTCATGCATGGTCAGCTCGGTGGCGGTACTGAGTATCGCGCTGGTCGCGGTGGGTCTCGTGCTTACGCCGGGGCCCAATACCGTGTACCTGGTGACCCGGACCATGGCCCAGGGGCGAGCGGCCGGCATGGTGTGCCTGTCGGGCGTCGCCACCGGCTTCGTGATCTATCTGGCGGGTTCGGCGGCGGGGGTCACGGCGCTGCTGATGCTTGTGCCGCACATGCTTCAGGGGATCAGGGCGGCCGGCGCGACCTACCTGCTCTGGCTGGCCTGGCACACCCTGCGCGCACCGTCCATTGTGGACGCTGACGCGGCGGCGGCGAACGAGAAGTCGCCCTGGCGGCTGTTCCTGCTGGGCCTGGCCACAAACCTGCTCAACCCGACCGTCGCGGTGCTCTACCTTTCCCTGCTCCCCCAGCTGATCGACACGGCCCGAGGCAACGTCGCCCTGCAGGGCCTGATCCTCGGCTCGGTGCAGGCCGGGATCATGATCGCGTTCAACTGCCTGGTGGTCCTGGCCGCGGGCCGGATCTCGGGCTGGCTCACCGGCCACCCGCGCTGGCTGCGGGCGCAGCGCTGGGCCGCCTCGACGCTCCTGGGCGCCCTAGCGATCCAGACAGTCATCGTCCAATAGTGATCGTTGTGGCGCTCACAGCGGAAAAACCCGGATGGACCGCTGTGAGCGCCACAACGATCAACCGCGTAAAGCGGTGGATCGCCAGGCAGGTTGCGGCCAGACTTGGCCGGTGATCCGCGAAAGATCAGTCGAGGACCTTGACGAGTGCGTCGCCATGCTTGCCCACGTTCGGGCCAGGACGGCTACCCGGTCCGCTGGCCCCGCGACCCGGCGGCCTGGCTGACGCCGGGTGACATGAAGGAAGCCTAGGTCGCCGTAGTGGACGGGAGGATCATCGGCCACGCCGTGATCCGGGAGCATGACGGTGTGGTCTCCATCAACCGGCTGTTCGTCGCGCCCGAAGGCCGCGGGCTCGGCGCCGGCAAAGCCCTGTTGACCAAGGCGAAGCAGTGGGCCGGAGAGCAGGGTCACGATCGGCTCGTGCTCGACGTGGCCCACACCGCGACCGCCGCCATCGCGCTCTACGAACAAAACGGTTGGCGCAGAACGCATTCCGCCCCGGCCGACTGGGGCGCCGACTGGGGCGTCTACATTACCGTCCACTACTACGAGACTAAGTTAGCCCTTGACAGCGGTCGATCCGAGCTGTTTCTGTGATACTGCTTCTGTGAACGTTCACAGTCCGAGCAGCAGTCTGAGAAACATCCCCAGAAGCAGCCCGAGAAGCAGCAGGAGGAGGAACCTATGAGACTCCGGATCGCCGCGATCTTCGTGGCCGTCATAGCCATTCCGGGTGCGGCAGTCGCGGGCCAGTCCCCGGCCCAACTCGTCAACCCGGGCTTCGAGGCCGATGGTGGTGGCACGGCGACCCCGGCCGGCTGGTCGGAGCAGGGGCAGGCGGCCGCGAGCTTCACCGAGGCGGGCGGGCGCACGGGCGCGTTCCGGCTCACCCACTGGTCGGCCGAGGCCTATCAGGTGGCGACCTCGCAACGGCTGCGCGGCCTGCGGGAGGGGACCTACACGCTGCGGGCGTGGGTCCGTTCCAGCGGCGACCAGCGCTCGACCTACCTCGCCCTCACCGGCTGCGGAGGCAAGGACAAGCGGGTCGCCCTGCCGCGCACCGGACCCGAATGGTGGGTCCAGATCGCCGTCAGCACACGCGTGGAGCAAAGCACCTGCACCATCTCCATCAACTCCGACGCCAACGCCGGAGACTGGATCAACGTCGACGACCTCGAGTTCACCCGCACACCCAAACAGGACCTCGAGATCAAGGGCGCCGACGTCTCGCAGCTGGCCAAGAACGAGCGTTACGGCGCGGTGTACAAGGACGCCAACGGCCACGAGCGGGACGCGCTGAGGATCCTCAAATCCAACGGCGTCAACTACTTGCGGCTCAAGGTCTGGGTCGACTCGGCCGACGACTTCCACGAGCAGGACGACATCCTGGCCATGGCGAGACGCGCGAAAGCCTTGGGGTTCAAGGTTCTCGTCGACTTCCACTACTCCGACGCGTGGGCCGACCCGGGCAAGCAGAACAAGCCGGCCGCCTGGGCGAGCCTGCCCTTCGACCAGCTCAAGCAGGCACTCTACGACCACACCTACAGCGTGCTGCACGCCCTGAAGCAGCAGGGAACACCGGCCGCCATGGCACAGATCGGCAACGAGATCAACGGTGGCGTGCTGTGGCCGGACGGGCGCTGGGACAACTGGGACGGCCTGGCCGCCCTGCTCACCGCCGCCGGCGACGCCGTGCGGGCCGCCTCGCCGCAGACCAAGGTGGTCATCCATCTCGCCGAGGGCGGCAACAACGGCGGGCACGTCTGGTGGTTCGACAACGCCCTCTCGCGCGGAGTCACCTTCGACGTCATCGCGGTTTCGCAGTATGTCTACTGGCACGGGCCGCTGGGCTACATGCAGGCGAACCTGTTTGATCTTATCAATCGGTACCACAAAGAGGTCATGGTGGTGGAGACGGCTTATGGCTTCACCCTCGACCAGAAGGACCATCTGACCAACATCTTCAACGCCTCGCTGGCCCAGATCGCGGGCTACCCCGCCACACCCGAGGGCCAGACCCAGGCATTGCGCGACATGTTCAACACCGTCGCCGCGATCCCGGGCGCGCTCGGGGTCTTCTACTGGGAGCCCACCTGGACCGCGGTGACGGGCGGCGGCTGGGATCCGGCCGACCCCGCCTCCGGCGACGCCTGGGAGAACCAGGCACTATTCGACTACAACAACAAAGCCTTGCCCGCCTTGGAAGTTTTTAGCGACTACTAGGCAGTTCAATCAAAGTCCACGCGGATGGTCCATCGTCCGTGGGAGAGGGTGAGCAGGACGGCGCGACCGTCGGCCAGCATGGCCTGCAGCCGCAGGAACCGCGCCGCCCGCTCACCCCACCAGTGCTCCTCCACCGGCCACGGCCCGGCCCAGCCCACGATCTCGATCGTCGCCCCGCCGATGACCACCCACGAAGGTTCACCGCTGAGTTGCAGGCGGGCATTCACGCGTACACCTTGATGGGTTAAATCAAGAACTTCCACATCGACCGCCTCGGGCAGCACGATCGGCGGCGCCGGGGCGGGCATGACCCCGGGCCACGGGCCCGCCTCGAGCGAGGCAGCCCGCTCGTCGCCCCACGGCACCAGGGTCGCCTGCTGGTCCGGAGTCCGTCCGCCGCCGAGGATCGCGGTGAGCACCGCGTCCGGCCCGAGGATGCCCTGGATGCGGTGCAGCGCACGGTGTGCGCGGTCGCGCTCGGCGCCGGCCTCGCCCCACAATCCCGGTTGCAGGCCCACCTGCGCCAGGATCCCGTCCGGAATCAGGCTCAGGGCAAGGATTCCACTTGTCAGCCTTCGGTTCGTGAGCCAGCCCTCGAGCTGCCACCGGGTCCGGTCGGAGATGCCGACCGCGGTAAGTACTCCATCGTGACGCCAAACCCGGTGCAGCTGTTCACCTTCGGCGGTCACCGCGGCGATCGCCAGGCGGGTGCAGGCCAGGCCGTAGCCGGCCAGCCGCTCGTGCAGGCGCTCGGCCAGGGCACGGGCCGCGAACGCCGCCACGTCAACGCGTTCGATCGGCTCGTCGAAGCGCTCCTCGACCTCGAGGTCCGGCGGGGGTTGGCGCACCGCGAGCGGCCGATCATCGAGCCCGGCCGCCAACCGCTGCGCCAGCGCCGCGTCCAGACCGAAGCGGGCCAGCACATCCGAGGCCGGCAGCGCGGCGAACTGCCCGAGCGTGCGGATGCCAAGGCGCCAAAGCAGATCCGCCAAGGCAGGACGCTCCAAAGTGGACACTGGCAGGTCCTTGAGAAACTCGGCGGTCTCCCCGGGCGCGATCACCCGCCCGGCCCGCGCCGCGAGCAGAGCGGCGAAAGCCCCATCGGCGACACCGATCTGGGCCTCGACCCCACACTCGACGGCCACATGCTCGATAATCTGCTCCGCGGCTTTTTCCTCGTTTCCGTGGTACCGCGAAGGCCCGCGCGCGGCGAAAGCGCAGACCCCGGGCCGCAGCACCGCAACCCCGGCCACCAACTGCTCGACCGCGGCCACGACGGGTTCGAACGCGCGCATGTCCCGGCCCGGGTCATGCTCCACGACCCTGAGGCTGGGGCAGCGCGCTTGCGCGTCACGCTTGCGCAACCCTCGCTTGACCCCGTCGGCGCGGGCCGCGGCCGAACAAGCGATCACGCGGTTGACGTGCATGATCGCCACCGGCCCGTCGACTCCACAGGCGACGATCGGCCAGTCGGGGCACCACAGCAGCATCGTCCGGATCGACGATCCGCTAAGCTCCCGGGTCATGTCCGCCCCCGCGATCCTTCAGGAAATATTCAAGTCCTACCGCACCGCCTGGGGCCAGGAGGACGACGGCTACGTTTTCGACAACGGGCCGGATCCCTTGGAGCGTATCGACGTTCTGGTCTACCGGCCCACCGCCACGCTGCACATGACGACGCTGGCCACCATCGGCATGGCCGCCGCCGAGATGCCCCCGGGCGGGCGCGCCGAGCTGCGGTTCGCGCGGGCGGGCCGGCTCAGCCCGGACGACGAGAGCGCCATCGCCATCCAGCTGGCCAACCTCGCCATCTCCCCTTGGACCGCGCAGACCTCGATAGGCTGGGGCCGGATCATCGGGCTGGACCGCGAGTTTCCCACCTTTCCAGGATGTCAGGCCGTCTTCCTCTCTGGACCGTTCACCGCCGAAGGGCGGGACTATATCGATACCGCAGAAGGCAAGGTCCGCGTCATCAACATCGTCCCGATCACCGAAGCCGAACGCGCCCAAGCCAAAACGATGCCGCCCATAGACTTCCTCCAAGCCCTCATGGCACAGGTCAACATCTTCACGGCACGCCCGGCAAACTAGCCCCCGCCGACTTCCCCGCCGACACCCCCACCCGCATTTTCTGAGAAAATGCTGCCTCAAACCGTTGGCAGACAGCATTATCCCCGAAAATGCTGGCCGCACGGCAAGGGCGGCGGGCACGGAACGCACGGCAAGGACGGTGGGCACGGAAGGCACGGAGGGGGCGGCGGGCGCCGGAGGCGCCGTGGGCGTCATGATTGCACGAGGCTGAGGTGGCGCTTGGGCGCCGGCTTTGGTTGCGGCTGGGGCATCGCTTCCGCTGGAGGCGGGCCGGGTAGCCAGAAGGTGGTGCGGCGCGGGCGCACCGCCGCGCCCCGGCCACGGGCGCAGACCGTCAGCTCGCGCCGGCGCAGGCGGCCCAGTCCTTTTCCCAGACCATGCCACAAGGATCTTTCCGCGGACAGGGTCATGTCCGCCCCGTCCCAGGAGCCGAAGGGGACCAGGACGCTGCCCCGCTGCCGGGCGCGCGCCGCCAGCTGAGCGCGCACCGAGGCCGCCACCCACTGCCCCGCCGCGGCATCGGGCACGGCGACGGCGACCGCGTCGAAGCCGTCGAGCAGGACCGAGACCACGTTTGTCCATTGTGGACCTGGATGGGGTACCAAGGCCAAACGCTCCAAAGAAACGCCGATCTCATCCGCGGCCACCAGCCCCAACTGTGGCATGCCCACTACGGCGCACCACGATCCGGCCTGGGAGGCGGCGGCCAGAGTGGCCAGCAGGAGCGTGGTCGCGCCCCGGCCGGCGGTGATGGCGACGGTGCTGCCCCGGCGCAGCCCGCCCCCGGGGAACAGGTCGCGCAGGTAGGGCTGGACGGGCAGCATGCGGTCGGCGCCGAGCCCGGCGACGTCCGCGCCGAGCTCGCTGGCCCGCTTGACCAGCGTCGACAGCTCAGCAGCCCGTCCCGCCATGTCTTAGAACATTAGTTCGAACACGTTCTGGCCAGCAACTTTACACGCCTGGTCAGAGCACGTTTCGTCTGATCCAAAACCCGATGTCCTTTTGTCTTTAGCCAAATGTTATGCCAAACTAGTGAAGTTACTTCACTATGAGGGGACGTAACAGTGGACCGTTTCCGGGAAACCCTCGACCGGGTGCTCGAGCTGGTCACGTTGCTCAACGAGGATATGGCGCACAGTTTCGCGCGCGACGGCCTCACCGGCCCGCGCGCCCACCTGCTGTTGGAGCTGCACCACCGCGGCCCCACCACCCAGCGCGCCCTCGCCGACGCCCTGCGCGTGAGCGCCCGCAACGTCACCGGCCTGGTTGACGGTCTGGTCGACACCGGCTTCGTCACCCGCGAGCCGCACCCCACCGACCGCCGCGCCATCCTCGTCTGCTTCACCGAGCACGGCGCCAAGACGGCCGACGCGATGGAGCACAACCATCGGGAGCTGGCCCACCTGCTCTTCGCCGGCCTGCCCGCCAAGCGCTTGGCGGGCTTCGCCGAAGGTCTCGACGAGATCCTGTCCCGACTGCGAAAGGCGCTCGAAGATGCTTAAGGTTCTCCGCTGGGAGTTCAACCTGTGGCGCGCCATGTACCTGTGGGCGCGAGGGCGCCTGCGCGGCCAGGCCCCCGGCGACGAGCCGATCGGCTACGCCGACGCGACCGCCCCCATCATGTGGGCGCTCATTGTCTTGAACGCCATCGAGATTCCCGCGCTGCACATCATGATCCCCTGGGCGACGGTCCGGTTCATCGTCGACCTGCTCGGCGTCTACAGCCTGGCCTGGATGGTCGGGATCCTCGCCATCATGAAGGTGCACCCGCACCTGGCCACCCCGGCCGGGCTGCGGGTGCGCTACGGCGCGTCGGTGGACTTCACCGTGCCGTGGGAGGCGATCGCCCGCGTCGGCTCCAGAATCCGTTCCCACCAAGGGATGCAGACCGTACGCTTCGAGGACTCGACCCTCGCGGTCGGCGTCGGCAGTCAGACCAACATCGACATCGTGCTGCGCGAGCCGATGGCTTTGCCGGTACCCAAAACCGGCGGCCAGCCCGTCGCAGAGTTGCGCGTTTACGCCGACGATCCCAAAGCGCTCATCGCCTCAGTCGCGTGTAAGCGCTCGACGACAGGAACATCGGCACCAGCAAAGCAGCCGACACCGTGAGATCCAGGTCGAGCACGGTGCCAGCCGGCAGGAAGGTGATCGCCTGACCCTCGCCCAGCACCAGGTCGCGCTGGGTCGCCTTGGTGCGGCCGGTGAAGGCGTGCATCGTGATCTGTTTGGTGAAACCCCGCTCGGGCGGGCGCGGGCCGGTCCAGAACGGCTCCAGCTCCAGCCCGGACAGGCCGGTCTCCTCCAGCAGTTCCCGGTGCGCGGCGACGATGGGTGTCTCCCCGGGCTCGACGCCCCCGCCGGGCAGGCCCCACAGGTTGGGGCCGAGCGTGGCGTGCTTGTCGCGGTGCTGCATCAGCAGTGAGCCGCCGCCGTCGACGAGCAGGATCAGGGAAGTCTCGAGCACTACCCCACACTAGGGCACGTCATGTCCCGCCCCGGAACGAGCCCGTCGATCAGGTACCCGTGGATGGCATCGTCGACGCAGGGATTGACCTCGTTGCGGCCATAGCTGATGTGGTCGCCCTCGTTCAGGATGGTCACCAGGCGGGAGGGGCCGAAGCCGCGGTGGGCGCGAAGCGCTCCGGGGTAGGGCGTGGCCGGGTCGCCGACCGAGTTGACCATCAGGATGGTGGGCGCACCCTTGCCGTCCACCGGCTGGGGCGGGGGCGGCTGGTAAGGCCAGTAGGCGCAGGGCTGGAACAGGATCTGGTAACCCTGCAACGGGTAGCGCCGGCCCAGCTCGGCGGAGTGGCGCAGCCAGAAGTCCGGATCCCGGGTCCACGGCGTGTCGTTGCAGGTGATCGCCAGGTACATCGCCAGCGTGTCGGGGCTTGCCGTGGGTGAGCCGAGGATCGCGTCGACGAGCGCCCGTTCCTCCGGTGTCGCGTTCTCCAGACGCTCCAAAATGGACAGTATCTGGGCCAGCAGCGGGAAATCATTCTTGTGGTAGAGCCCGAGCAGCGTCAGGTTGTCCAGATCGGCGGGTGTCGTCATCGCGGCCCGTCTTGCCTCCCAACGGTTTCGCGCCTCGGCCGCGGTGGTGCCGTAGCCGTAGGTGGAGTGGCGGGCGGCGATCCACGGCAGGAAGTCCTCGGTGAACCGGCGTTCGAAGCCAGGCGGCTGGTTGTCCACGACCACCTGCATGGTGGCGGTGAACTCGGTGTTGCTGTCGAGCACCATGCGCCCGACCCGATGCGGGAAGGTGGTGGCATAGTGCGCGCCGAACCAGGTGCCGGCGGAGAAGCCGAGAAAGTTGAGCTTCGGCTCGCGCAGCAGGGCGCGGATGAGGTCCCAGTCCCGCACGATCTGGTCGGTGGTGATGTAGCGCAGCAGATCCCCGGATCGCCGCGCGCACGCGTCGGCGGTGGCGGCGGAGTTGGCCTGGATCCGGGCGATGTTGGCGGGACTGCGATCGCGCATGTCCACGCGCGTGTACTCCGCGATCTCGGCGGGGGTCAGGCAAGCGATGCGGCTGCTGCGTCCTATGCCTCTCGGGTCGTACCCGATCAGGTCATAGACGGCGGCGATCGGCTTGTCCGCGAAGTCCTCCGGAAGGTCCAAATTGGACGCCGGGCCGCCGCCGTCGAGCAGCAGCACGCCGCGCCGGCCCGGCCAGCCGCGCCAGCCGCCTGGGGACACCGGCGCGGCCGGAGCGGTCGCGGGCAGACGGGAGATGGCCAGCGTGATGTCGGGGCCGGCGTGGGGGCGATGCCAGTCGCGCGGGGCCCTGATCGTGGCGCACTCCAGCCGCGGTGTCTCCGGATCGCATGCCTCCCAACGCAAACGCTGAGAGTAGTAGTTCTCCGTCACCGGCGCCGGGGCGAGGGAGATCACTATCGCTAGAACGAGGGCAGTCTTCATCGTTGCTCCTTAGTCGGCGCGCAGGGCGTCGATGGCGGGGCGGCGGCCCGCGAGATGGCTCGGGATGGTGGTGAGCACGGCCACCATCAGCAGGGTCACCAGCGGCAGCGCGAGCAGGCCCGCGACCGCGGGCGCCGGGTCGCCCTCCGCCCCTCCGGCCGCCGCGGCGGCAACTGAGTAGGCGGCGAACCCCGCCGGGATGCCGATGGCGACGGCCAATAGGGCGGGCAGCAGGCTCGCGAAGGCCAGCCCGATCGTCACCTGCCGGGGCGTGGCACCCAACGCACGCGCCAGGGCAGAGTTGCGGGCGTTGTCCAGCGCGGTGGTCCAGGCGATCAGGACCGCGTTGACCAGCGCCAGTATCACCAGTGCGGCGACGAAGGTGTACGTGACAACCCGCAGTTTGTGATAGATGAAGGCGGTGTCACCGGTGTCGCCGCTGATGCCCGCCTCCATCCACAGGGCGACCACACCGGCCGCGACCGTGACCGACAGACCGACGGCAGACAGCGCCGCGCGGCCGGGGCGGCGGGTCGCCAGGCGCAGGCCGAGCAGCAGCGGCACGGGCAGGCGGGCGGAGACGGCCACCGCCAGCCGCGAACGCCTCGGCGGGCGGGCCGGGCCGGCCAGCGACCGCACGGTGCTCGCCCGCGCGGCGCGCACGGTCGGGACCAATGTGGACAGTCCCATCAGGACGGTGGCGGCGCCGAGGACGAGGGCCACGGTCGCCATCGATGGGCCGGGGACCGGCACGGTACCAAGGACTCCTGCGACCGGCCGGGCCAGTGGCGGCACCAGGTTGGCGCCGGCGACCAGGCCGGCGACGCCGGCGGCGAGGGCGAAGAAGAGGTACTCGGTGAGCATGATGAGGCCGACGAAACCGGGAGTGGCCCCGACCGCCTTGAGCAGCGCGGCCCGCCGGCCCTGAGCCGCCAGCCGCCCGGCCACGGCGACCGCCACCGTCGCGGCGGCGAGCATGGCGAACGCGGCCGCGCCGAGGATCAGCCCGAAGAGGGCGAACAGCACGTCGGTCAGCGCCTCGTCGCGGGTCGACTGCCAGTCCTCGAGGATCAGAGTCTCCACGGTGGTGTTCGCGGCGGCGAACTCCGGTGCCCGATCCGGGTCCGCCAGCCGGAGCATGAGGACCTGGCCAAGGCTTTCCGCGGCCGGCGCGATCCGGGCCACGTCGGCATTGGTCGCCCAGACCAGACCCGGGTTGGAGAACGGTGTCGGCTGGCGTGAGGCCGTCACCGCGATCCCCGCGACGCCGAACGGCTGCCCGGCGAGGGTGAGCTGGTCGCCCACGGCCAGGCCCAGCGCCACGGCGAAGCTCTCCTCCACCACCACCCCGCCGTCGCGGACCCAGCCGCCCGCGGTCAGCGCGGGCCGGTCCACCGCCGACGGTCCGCCCTCGCGCGCCATCACGTCGACGTCACTGCCATGGCCGTTGACCCGCAAGGAATCCGCCGGCAGGTAGAGCAGCGGGTGCGGCCCGGAGTGCGCGACCACACCGGGAGCCGACATCAGATCCGTCATCGCGGCATCGGTGGCCGCGTCGGCCTGGAGGCTGGTGACCACTACGTGCGGTCCGTTGGTCACCGCGAATGTGTAGTCCCAGGGTTTCTGCGCCGAGCCGCGGACCATCAGCGCCAGCGTCATCGCGGTCGTGGCGGCGAGCATGGCCAGCAGAAGGAGCAGCCCGGTGCCGGGGCGGTGGCGCAGATCCCGGGCGGCCAGCCGCACCGCCAGCCGCAGCCGGCCCCTCATGACAGGTCCCCAAAAACCAGTTCGTCCACTGTGGATGGTCGATCGCCCAGGTGGGTGTGGTCGACGATCGCCCCGTCGCGCATGCCCATGAGCCGGTCGCCGATCGCCGCGACCCGGCTGTCGTGCGTGACCATCACCAGGGTCTGCCCTTGCGCGCGGAGCCGGGCGAACATGCGCAGCACCTCGGTGGTCGCGGCCGAGTCGAGGTTGCCGGTCGGCTCGTCGGCCAGCACCAGCAGCGGGTCGTTGACGAGCGCCCGCGCCACCGCCACCCGCTGCTTCTGCCCGCCGGACAGCTGGCTGGGCAGGTGCGCGGCGCGGTCGGCCAGGCCCATCCGCTCCAGCAAGGCCGACGCCTTCTGCCTTGCCCGCTTCGGCGGCGAGCCGGCCAGAAGTGCCGGCAGCTCAACGTTTTCGACCGCGGTAAGCTCGTCGACGAGGTGGAACGCCTGGAAGACGAAGCCGATCGTGTGGCGGCGCAGCCTCGACCACCGGGCCTGGGAGAGCTGTTCCACCCGCTCACCGGCGAGCAGAATCTCGCCCCCGGTCGGCCGCTCCAGCCCACTGAGCAGGTGGAGGAGCGTGGATTTGCCGCAGCCGCTCGGGCCCATCACCGACACGGTCTCCCCCGAGCCGACGGCGATATCCACTCCGTCCACCGCCCGGACCAGGCCGGGGCCGCTGCCGTACGTCTTGGTCAGCCCGTGGGCGGCAACCACCGTGGTGTCACTCATCGCCTTGCCCCCTCGCGGACCAGTGCGCGGCGCAGATCTCCAGCCAGCGGATGCCGGCCTGAAGCTGCAGCACCACTCCCTCCAGCAACAGCGCTGCGGACGACCCCTCCGGCTCGGCCAGCAGCGCCTGGTCGGCATCGCGCAAGCGCCGCAACAACTCCCGGCGCTGCGCGTCGGCCACACCGACCGGATCGGCCAGGCCCGCCTCGGCGACCGCGATCAGCTTGAGATAAAACTCCGCCGGTGCCGGCTTGGGCCACTCCACCGCCGCCACCCATACCGTGACCCGCTCGTGCCCGGTCGCGGTCAGCTCGTAAACGCGGCGGTCGGGCCGCAGCTCCTGCCCCACCTGCCTCGACTCCACCAGCCCGGACCGCTCGAGTCGGCTCAGGGTCACATAGATCTGGCCGGCGTTGAACCCCGATGCCAAAGGGCCCATCGCCGCAGCCAACCTTTGCCTTAACTCGTACCCGTAGGAAGGCCCCTTCGCCAGCAAGGCGAGCACCACGTCCTGCATGCCAGAACTCTCCCCTCTCAACTAACCGTTAGGTATAAGCTAACCGTTAGATATAGCGAAGGCAAGTGTCGGACCCCTCAGGCAGGATGTCGGCGTGTCGATTCATCGTTCGAGGCACGTGTCGGGTAGGAAGAAAGTATGACCGCGAAGCTCAGCATCAGCGTGCCCGACGACGTCGCGGCGTATCTGCAGAGTCAGGGCAACGCTTCGGCTGCGGTCACCGCGGCGATCCGCCGTGTGCTTCCTGAGGCACGCCGTGCACGCCAACGCGCCGCCGCGCAGGCATACGGCGAGTACCTCCGCGGGCGCACTGCGCAACAGGCCGGCGCAGACGCACTTCTGATAGAAGCCAGTAACGACATAGCACTGCGCGGTTCGGAGTGGTGAGGCGCGGTCAGGTCTGGACGCTTCTGCGTGGAGGCAACCAATACCGGGTGCTCATCATCAGCAACGACGAGTACAACGACGTTGACGAACTGGCGGTCTGGGCGCTTGTCGTCACGCGCGATGTACCGCACCCAAACCAGCTGGCGGTCCGCTTGGGCGCGGACGATCCTCTCTCGGGGGCATTTGTCAAGATTCACGCGGTCGTCCAGATCCTCGACCGCACCACGCTGCGGGACAACGCTGGATTCGTCTCGCACAACACTATGGCCGCCGTCGAAGAAGCGCTTCGCGAGTTCCTTGAGCTGCCCTGAGCGGGGTCGTTGTCGGACCCCTCGGGCATGATGCGGGCATGAACTTCCAACTCGTCATCGACTGCGCCGACCCCGGGCGGCTGGTGCGCTTCTGGGCCGAGGCGCTCGACTATCGCGTGCCCGATCCCCCGCCGGAGTTCGCCACCTGGCGGGAGTTCTATCTGGACATCGGCGTGCCCGAGGAGGAGCTGACCGACGGCGACTGCGCCGACCGGCTGGCCGACCCGAAGGGCGCGGGGCCTGACATCTGGTTCCAGATCGTGCCCGAGCGCAAGACCATCAAGAACCGGATCCATTTCGACCTGCGCGTCAGCGGCGGGCGCGCACTGCCGCTGCAGACCCGGCGCGAGCGGGTCGAAGCCGAGGTGGCCCGGCTGGTGGTGTTGGGCGCGACCAGGGTGCACACCATCCCGGGCGAGGGCCTCGACCACTATGCGGTGCTGATGAACGACCCCGAGGGCAACGAGTTCTGCGTGGCCTGACCGCCTGTCCGCGTCGGAAAGCCCGGTGGCATACCTGAGCCCGGAGGTCCGCACCGGGCCGGTCGTCGGATCGGGGACCGTCGTGCTGCTCGCCGCCGACTCGCGTACGGTGCGAGCCAACCTCGAGGGCGTCCAGACGATCAGAGCCGGTGCGTCGCAGGTGCTTTCGGGCCTGGCGCCGGGGCAGGTATACAACGCGTGGATCCTGCACCGGGTCACCTCGAGCACCGGCGAGTTCTTCTATCGCGGGCTGATCGTCGAGCCGGTGTCTTAAAAACTAAGCCGGTGTCTTAAAAACTAAGCAGGGAGGTACCCGCCGGGGTGAGCACGTGCAGGGCGGTGTTGCCGTCGCGCACGCTGGCGACGAGCCCGGCGTGGCGCAGCACCGAGGCGTGCTCGCTCGCGGTGGCCAGCGACACGTCCAGCCGCCGGGCGATTTCGCTTGTGGTGCAACCGTCTCCGATGGTCTCGAGCACGGCGGCCCGGGTCTTGCCGAGCAGGGCGGCCAGGGCCCGGCTCCCGGAACGCGGCTTGGGCGAGGGGCTCAGCGCCATGAAGCGGGCGTCGCCATCCACCGGGCAGACCAGCACCGGCGGCAAGCTGGTGTCGCGCAAGGATATCGGCTTGCCGAAGCAGAAGAACGAGGGCACCAGCAGCAGGCCCCGGCCGGACAGGTGGCAGACCTGTTCTCCCGGGTACTCCGCCTCGATCACCGAGTCCATCCAGCGGACGGTCGGGTGCATGTCCGAGAACAGCTGCTGGTAACCGCCGTCGGCGAGGCTCCTGGTGCGCCGCGACCTGTCGATGTGGACGCTGGTGCGGATCTGCGTCAGGTAGGGCTCGATCGCCACCGCGTGATAGGCGCGCAACGCCTCGGTGAGCCGGGTCAGCACCTGCACCTCGCCCCGCGCCAGCCCGCGCATCCACCCGGTCAAGGGTTGCGCCGCGCCGAGAGTGGTCAGATCCTTGCGGAGCCGATCGACCGGCGTCGACAGGATCGCCTCGAGCGCGGCCGGGAAGCCCTTTCCCGCCTCGGACGGGGTGAGGAAATCAGGGAAGTAACCGGTTTGTGGTACCAAGGAAAACAGAAGGGCAAGACCATCAGCCGCTTTCGCCGCGTGCAGCCGCTTGATCGTCTCCCGCCGCCACTGCTTGAAGATCGGCGAGCTGGGGCTGCGCAGCTGGTGCAGGCTGAGGGTCAGCTCCCACATCGGGTCCGGACCTCCGGCGATGCGGGTGCGCATCAGATCGGTACCCGTGAAATGAATTCGCAGCATGGCCAGGGCCTTTCGGTTTTGGCCGAAGTACTCCGCACCATCCTTACCGGACACTTCACGATGAGTTGGTGCGCTTAACGAAACTGTTACTTATATCGATCCTCGCGGGGCCGGCGGCGGTGCTGCTCACCCCCGGGATAGCCCACGCCAGCACGGATTATGGCCCGGCCGCCTGGGTGCCGGCCAACTCCGCCAACTACACGGTCGCCAACCGCGAGAGCGACTACAACATCAACTACGTAGTGATCCACACTACCCAGGGTTCCTACAACGGCACCATCAGCTGGTTCCAGAATCCCGCCTCGCAGGTGAGCGCGCACTACGTCGTGCGCTCCTCCGACGGCGCGGTGACGCAGATGGTGCGGGAGAAGGACATCGGCTGGCACGCCGGCAACTGGTCCTACAACACCCAATCCATCGGCATCGAACACGAAGGGTTCGTGGAGCAGGACGGCTGGTACACCGAGGCGATGTACCGATCGTCGGCGGCGATTGTGCGCAGCGTGACCGCGAAGTACAACATCCCGCGCGACCGGGCCCACATCATCGCCCACAGCGAGGTTCCCGGGGCCACGCACACCGATCCGGGCCCGCGCTGGAACTGGACCTACTTCATGTCCCTGGTGAACCAGACCCCGGTCTGGTCGTCCACTGTGGACAATGCGACCGCCGGCCGGTTCACGGCCAGCGCCAACTGGGGCACGTCAAGCTATTCGACGCAACGCTTCGGGGCGGACTACCGCTACGCCAACCCGCAGTCCGTCTCCGACCCGGCCTGGTACAAGTTCAACATCCCGGCCACCGCGAGCTACCGCGTCGAGGTCTGGTACCCGTCCCTGCCCGGCTACAACACGGCGGCGCCGTATCACGTGGTGACCCCGAGCGGTAATCAGGTGGTGTACGTCGACCAGCGCTCCGGCGGCGGAGCGTGGCGCAACATCGGCACCTTCACCCTCGCCGCCGGCGACTACAACGCTGTCGGCGTAAGCAGGTGGACCTCCGGCACCGGCCTGGTGATAGCCGACGCCGTCAGGCTGACCCGCGTCTAACCCAACCGCTAGACTGGTTCCTCGTGAGCGATCTTGCGCGGGAGATAAACGAGCTGGCCCGGCTCAAAGGAAACTTCACTCTTCGCTCGGGCCGCACCGCGACCGAGTACTTCGACAAGTACCGGTTCGAGGCCGAACCTCGGCTGCTCGACCGGATCGCCAACGAGCTGTCCAAGCTCGTGCCCGCCAACACCCAGGTGTTGGCGGGCCTCGAGATGGGCGGCATCCCCGTGGTCACCGCGCTCGGCCGGCACACCGGGTTGCCCTGTGCCTTCGTGCGCAAGAAGGCCAAGGAGTACGGCACGGCCAAGCTGGCCGAGGGCGCGGAAGTCCAAGGGCGCCAAGTGCTTGTGGTCGAGGACGTGGTGACCTCCGGCGGCCAGGTCATCATCTCCGCCGACGACCTGCGCCGCCTCGGCGCCCGCGTCGATCACGCTCTGTGCGTCATCGACCGCCAGGACGGCGGGGCGGAAGCCCTTGCGGTGCAAGGCATTGAGCTCATCTCGCTGTTCACCCGGGCCGACCTGGACCGGGCCTGAAACCCCATGGAACTCACCGTCCTGGGAAGCAGTGGCGCTTATCCCACTCTTTTAAACCCTTCTTCTTCGTACCTTGTAGAGCTTGCCGGCTTCCGGATCCTGCTCGACGTGGGCTACGCCACCTTCCCCGCGATGCTCAAGCACACCACGGCCCAGGCCATCGACGCGGTCATCGTCACGCACGGGCACCCGGACCACTGCGCCGACCTCAACCCGCTGCTGCGCGCCCGGGCGCTAGGCGGCGGCACGCCTTCCCCGCTGCCGCTTTACTGCCCGCCCAGCGCCCTCGACGCGGTGCTGGCGCTCGACCGCCCCGGCATGCTCGATCCCTACTACGACCTGCGCGAGTTCTCCCCGGGCTCAATGCTCCACATTGGACCGTTCACTGTGGACACCCGCCTGCTCCCGCACTGGCTGCCCAACGCCGGCCTGCGGCTCAACGATTCTCTGGTTTACACGGGCGACACCGGCCCCAGCCCGCTCATCGCCGACCTCGCCCAAGGCGCCACCACCCTCATCGCCGACGCCAGCTTCCCCTCACACGTCCCGCAAGGCTCCGCCGAGTTCCTCTCCAGTGCGCTCCAGGCCGGGCAACATGCCACCGCCGCGGGCGTCGAAAAGCTGGTCCTCACCCACGTCATGCCCGGCACCTCCGGGGATGACGCCCTCGCCGCCGCCCGCACCACCTTCGACGGCGAGGTCGTCCTGGCCTCAGATCACGGTTCATGATCACGGCCCAGCTCTAGGACGTAAACGTCGCCGTCCCGCTGGAACCCCAGCCGGGGGTAGTACGGCTCGACCATCCCCGGCGGGGTCACCACCCGGCGGAAGCCGCGCTCGGTGAACAGGCGGCTGCGCTGGTACACGAACTCGCCCGGGGTGAAGTCCCGGAACCGTTGCGTCACATAGTCCAGCTCGACCTGGGCTACGCCGTCGCCGGCGTCGCGCACCATCACCACGCCCACGATCTCGTCGTTGCGCAGCACCAGAAACGCCAACCGGTCGGGCCGCCACCGGAACCCGGGGAAGAACGCCGCTATCTCGCCGGCGTGCCGCGCGAGCAAGTGCCGCGGCAGGTCGTCCCCGGCGCCGACCTCCACCACCTGATAGGTCTTCTTGTCGTGCCGGGTGCGCACCAGCCTCACCAGATAGAAGATGTTGATGCCGGCCAGCACGGTGTTGAGACCCACCATCGGCCACACCTGGATGAGGGCGTTGAAGACGAGCAGGATCACGCTGCCGATCAGGTTCAGCGCGCGCAGGCGCAGGATGCGCGCCTGCAGCAGCGACCAGACCAGCAGGGCCGATCCGGCCCAGCCCAGCGCGTCGAGCCAGCTCACCCAGCGATCTTAACGACGTAGCCCTCCTTCACCTGCACTTGCACCGGCTTCAGCCCTTTCGGCGCGGGCCCGTCGATGAACGACCCGTCGGCGGCCCTGAAGTGCGAGTCGTGCCCGCGGCACGTGATGATGCCATTTGCGTCCGGTGGGCTGACCCGGAACGACTGATGGGGGCAGATCGCATCGAATGCGGTGAACTTGCCCTCGGTCAGCTGGAGCACGAGCACGCCGTCCTCGCTGACGACTCCGCCGCCCACCGGCACGTCACCGACCTTGGCCAGCGCCCCCGTCCCGCCGGACTGGCCCGCCGCCGGTTGCCCGCCCCCGTCGCCGCCACCGCTGCCGCACGCGGCCATCAGCACGCTCAACCCGGTCAACCCGGCACCCAACATCAACGCCCGTCGCGGGCAGATCTGTTCTGAGGTCACATGCCGCTCGAGTCACCGCCCCACCACCTGGTTCCCGCCGCCGGCACTTTCTTCCTCCCGCGCGGCCGAGCACCGGCCGCCACCCCCGCTCGCATTTTCGGGGAAAATGCTGCCTCCCAACGGTTTGAGGCAGCATTTTCCCCGAAAATGCGAGCGCAAACGATCATGCGCGGGTCACAGGCGGCGGATCCAGCCGCCGTGCGGGGCGGTGAACGCCAGAGGTTCGTGGTCGAGCGACAAAACGTAGGTCGCCCGGTCGGCGGGCGGGGCCTCGGGCAGCCGCTCGTCGATGTGCGGGAACAGGCCCGGCGCCTCCTGCGAAAGCCAGTGGCAGCCCAAGGCCCGGACACGCTCCAAAAAGGACACCCGCCCGGGTTCGGGCACGTACCACAGTACCGCCGTGTGCATCACCACGAGCGTGGCTCCCGCCGGTGCCTGCGCCGCAAGCGATTCCAGCCCTTCGTTCAGGTCGCCCGCCACGATGAGCGGCGGATCCTCCTGCGCCAGCGCGATCGCCGCGTCCAGGCGAGCCAGCCGATCGTGCTCCTCCGGCCAGACCAAGGTACGCAACCACTCCACGTCATCACGAGACGTCACGTCCAGCGGGTTGAGGTCGATCCCGGCCCGCCACGAGATGGTCAACGGCCCCAGGCTGAACGGCTCACCCTCCACGCGGCACCGCAGGGTCAGCGGGCTGTCCGCGTCGCCGGCCACGACTCCGTCATAGTCATATCTGTACCTGTCGGCGAGCAGGCACAGCCCGGCCGAGGCGCCCACGTCGATCAGCGCGAGCGGCTGGGGAAGCGAGGCGAGGATCGGATAGAGGCCGGTGCATCTGCCGATTTCGTTGGTCTGCGTGCGGCGCGACCGCATCGTCGCGGCGACAACATCCCTGTTGCCGAGCACGCATTCGCGAAACTCCGGGTAGCCCGCGGGCGTCCCGCCCACATGCCGGGCGGCGGCGAACAGCAGGTTGGGCTGCCGCTTGCCCGACGGCAGGGTGTTCAGGAACCCCAGGATCCCCGGATCGTCCGCCACGCCGAGCGCCAGTTGCTCGTAAAGCGGCGACTTGCCCCGCGCCTCACGGGCGGCAAAGGCACGATACAGCTCCTCGGTGGTCGAGGTGTCCAGCATGATCGAAGACTATCGTCTGTAGGTGAGCCCGCGAGCCGGGTGAGGAGCCGGTGCCGCCGTCGTCGGCGGGCAGGCACGACCGCCGCGGGCAGCGGCCTATCGCGCCAGCCGGTTCACTATCGCCCCGAAGACTCCGGGCAGCCTCGCCGACAGCGGCACGATCGCGCGCCGCGCCACCAACGGCACCGTAGCCAGCACCAAACCCCTTGTCAGCCAACGATATTCTCGCGTGATCCGGCGCCACGCCGCCTCATACCGCCCGGGATCGTCGGCCACCAAAGCGGAAACGGCCGCGCCCGCCTGCCGTAGCGCCAGGCTGATCCCCTCACCGGTCAACGCGTCCTCGTAACCCGCCGCGTCGCCGACCAGTAGCACCCGCCCGCGCACCCGCCGCGCGACCACCTGCCGCAGCGGCCCCGCACCCCGCGTCGCGCCTAGCACGGGCGCCCCGGCGAGCCTGCGGGCCAAGCCGGGGAACGACTCCAGCCCGACCCTGCCTCCGCCCAGGATCGCCACACCCACGACGCCCTCGGAAACCGGTGTCACATAAGCCTCTCCAGACGAAGACCACCAGACCTCAACAAATTCAGACCAGGCTTTTGTACCGAAATGGCGGCGGACGCCGAACCGGCGAGGTGAGCCGGGGCGGGCGTTGACGCCAAGCTTGCGCCGCACGGACGAGTGCAGCCCGTCGGCGGCCACCATCCACCTCGCCCTTATCCCATTGGCCAAGACCCCGGAGGCGTCCTGCCCCACCTCGCCCGCCCGGCCGCACACCCACTGCGTCCCGGCCGCCCGCGCCCGCTCGGCCAGGCACGCGTGCAACTCGAGCCGCCGCACCCCTCGTCCCGGCCCACCCCGGAACACCGCCTCGGCCCGGGAACCGTCCCCGGAACCGTCAAGGTAGGCGATCCCGCGCAGCGGCCATCCGTCCGGGTCGACGCCCAGCTCCTTGAGGGCCGCGAGCCCACCGGGCATCAGCCCCTCGCCGCACGCCTTGTCCACCGGCGACGGCCTCGGCTCCATGACGATCACCGACATCCCCGCGCGGCGCGCGTGCAGGGCGGTCGCCAGCCCGGCCGGCCCACCGCCCACGACCAGCAGGTCCGCGTCAAACTGTGGCAAGCGCCCGGTTCTCCACCCTGATCCGCACGGCCAGGACGAACGCATTGACAACTGTAAACGCGAACGCCGTGATCCAGGTGCTGTGCACCAGCGGCAGGGCGATCCCCTCGACCACCACCGCCACGTAGTTGGGGTGCTTGAGCCAGCGATAAGGTCCCCGGTCCACCAGCGGCATACCCGGCACCACGATCACCAGCGTGTTCCAGCGCGGCCCGAGGGTGGACACGCACCACCACCTCAGCGCCTGGCCAGCCAGCACCAACCCCAGCATCGTCCAGCCCAGCGACGGAATGAACGGCGGTTCCAGGTACCACACCTCAAAAACGCACCCCAGCAAGAGTCCGGTGTGGACCGCAACCATAACGGGGTAATGCCCGCGGCCGTGCTCCACCCCGCCCCGGGCCAGCGCCCAGCGCGCGTGGCGTTTGGAGACCACCAGCTCGATCAGGCGCTCGACGCCGACGGCGAGGATTAGCAGGTAGTACACGGGTCACCATCGCAGGAGGACTAGTTCGGAACAGAATCCCGGGCCCATCGCCATCATGAGACCGTACTCCCCGGCTCGGGGCGGGTCGCGCATGGTCGCGCCGAGCACATCGAGGACCGATACCGACGATAAATTTCCTTTGTACCGCAAAGAGTCCCGGGTCCGGTCAAGCGCCGTCGCCGGCAGGCCAAGCCCGCGCTCGATCGCCGCGATCACCTTCGGCCCGCCCGGGTGGCAGATCCAGGCCGAGACCTGCTCCACCCCCTCGTCCTTGAGAAACCCCTGCACGTCGTCGGGCAGGAAGCGCTCCGCGATCGGCGCCACCTCGGTCGAGAGCACGATGCGGAATCCATCGGTACCAATATCCCAGCCCATCACGTCCCGGGTGTCGGGATAGAGCCGGCTGCGCGTGGCCACCACCTGAGGTCCGTCGCCGTCCGGGTCGCCGCCGGTCATCACGACCGCCGCCGCACCGTCGCCGAAAAGGCTTGAGGCGACAAGGTTCGCCGGCGCCTGGTCGCGCCGCTGCACGGTCAGCGAGCACAGCTCCACCGCGAGCAGGACGGCGATGTGGTCCGGGAACGCGAGCAGGTAGTCGTGCAGCCGGGCCGCGCCCGCCGCACCGGCCACACAACCCAGCCCGAAAAGCGGCAGCCGCTTCACATCCGGCTTGAGCCCGAGCCGCCCCGCCAGGCGCGCCTCCAGCGACGGCACCGCCAGGCCGGTCACCGTCGTCGAAGCGATCAAATCGATCCGCCCCGGACTGATCCCGGCCCGCGCGCAGGCTTGAGTGATCGCCCGCTCCCCCAAATCCAGCGCCACCTCGATGAACGCGTCGTTGGCCTCGGTAAACCCGGACAGGCTGGCGTAACGCTCCAGCGGCAAGGCCAGATGACGCCGGTCCACCCCGCTCGTGCTGGCGAACCGGGCGAACACCGATCCCCCGAAGCGCCGCAACTCCTCAACGACCTGGTCTTGCGTGTAGACATGCCGGGGCAATGCCACCTCAACCGCCGCTATCCGCGGCCATGCTCGCACAAGTCCAATCTATTCATGCCAAGGGTGCATCGGCACGCATCTTTGACCTGGAAAAGGGTGGTGCCTGAGTGGCACCACCCTTTTGCCTGAGGTCACCTACCTCCAGCCGGTGATGTCGAGCACCACGCCGAAGCCGGACTTGTTGTGCTGGACACTCACGTAGAAGTGCTTGCCGGGGCGGTCGAAGAAGCCTCCGGTCCACTCGGCGTCCAGATCGTTGAGTGAGGCGATCCGCAGGCAGCCGTCGCTGAGCAGATCGTCGTCGCCGCCATCGTCCAGGCACGACCACAGGTCGTTGTTGTGCGGGCGAACGAAGCCGGTGTCGCCGTCCTCGTGGACGATCCAGTTACCCCGCCCCGGCTGGTATGCGATGTTGTCGGGCATGTTGAACTCCGGCGAGCCGGTCACCAGCAGCTGCACCTCGGCCCCGGTGGCCGGGTCGTCGGTGACGCAGATCGTCTCACCGTAGTAGCGGGCTTCCTCACGTCCGGTGTTGTTGCCGCAGAAGCGAACCTTGCCCTCGGCCAGCTTGCGCGGGTCGATGTTGAGGTCCTCGGGGCGGTAGAACCCGGTGCCGCCCGCCGCCCGGGAGGGCGGGCGCAGCGAGCCGGTCGCCGCGTCGGGCGTGATCGGTACCCACGCCGCGATGCCCTGCGCCATGCCCTGGCCGGTGTTGGTGCCCTGGCCGATCTTCAGCACCGAGATGGATCCGGCGGCCAACGGCGAGTCGGCCAGCGAGGTGATCGGCGCACCGCCGGGGAACGGCCGCGACGGCACAAACTTGTAATAGGCACCGCCCGGCGCGCCGTTGATCGGTCCCAGCTCGTCGCCGTAGTAGGTCACCCCGCTGGGCAGGATGCCGATGCCCTCGAAAGCGACCGCGCCCAGCGCCGGCCGCTGCACGATCTTGTCGGTGCTGGCCACGCCGGTGACCCGGTCGAGGGTCGCGTTCGTCACCGACAGCGGGTCGATGAGCTCGTAGACATGGCCGGTGGTGGTCTCCTCGCCGAAGATGACCGTCCCCCACGGGGTCGTATGCAGCGGGTCGCAGGCCGTGGTGCCGGTGACGATCGTGGCGGCCACGCCGGTCGCCAGGTCGATGCGCTGCACGCCGGGCTGCGCCGTGCCCTGCTCGTTGCAGGCGAGCAGGTGCGTGGGACGGTCAATCGGCCACAACGCCATCATGTCCAGGTTGGGTGCGGCGTTGCCGGACGTGACCACCCGGGCTTTGAGCCCTTTGGCCAGGGTGGCCAGCCGCAACGGGTTGGCGGTAGCGGTCGCCGCGTCGATGTTCTCTGTGGACGAGTGATCGAGGCCGCGCTGGACCCCGAAATTGTGCAGTACCGATCCGGGGTTGTCGTCGCGGCGATCTGTATCCCAGCCGTATGCGGCAAACGTTCCCACCAGTGCAAGGGAGGCTCCGGCCGCTATGGCGGCCACCAAGGTTCGCTTTCTCACGACCTCAGCCTTCGCCGCTCGGGTTAACAGATGGAAAACTCTCGTTGTCCACCCCCCACTCAGCGACGCTTGAGCAGCTCCACCGCCGGCCCGATTCCCTCGAGGGACTCCAGGACGAGATCCGCCCCGGCCAGGCGCAGCTCATCGGGGCCGAAGTTGCCCGTGGCCACCGCGATCGCGATAAATCCGTTGGCCCTCGCCGCCATCACATCGTTCGGCGTGTCGCCCACCACCATGACTCTCCCATCGGGCACGCGCACGCCGTACCTCCGCTCGGCTCGCTGCCGGGCCAGCCCGACCACTTTGGGCCGCTCCGCCGCGTCCGTGCCATACCCCCCGATCTCCAGGTCCAGGTGGGTGTCGAGGCCGAACGCGGCGAGCTTGGTGTGGGCCGCGACCGGCACATTGCCCGTCGCCACGGTCTGGATGCTCGCCTTGAGCCCGGCGAACGCCTCGATCGCGGCGTGCGAGCCGGCCAGCGCCCGCCCACGCATCAGGATGTCGGCGGCGCGCTCGCTCGTGCCCCGCGACATCGCCGCGAAGAACACCTCCAGCAGCTCCCGATCCACCTCGATGCCGTGCCACACCAGCGCGGTGGCCGCCAGCTCGTAGTCGGTCCGCCCGGCGAAGTCCGGCGCGCGTTCAAGGTCGCGCCCGGTGACCTCCCGGAACGCCGTCGCGAAGATCTCCCGCCCGAGCCCGTCCACGGTGACGAGCGTGCGATCGATGTCCCAGAGCACCAGGCTGTCCACGCCACCATGGTGTCAACATTGCGCTCGTCGATGCTTCGGGCCCACCGCGCCCACGAGGCTCCCGCCGCCACGCCGGCCCGGACGACAACATCAAGCTGGACAAGGTACCCGAGGCCGACCGCAAGACCGAGCTGATAGCCTACGCCGAAGCCGTCCGCACCGTCCTTCTTGGACAGTGACCCTCACGCCGCCGGACGCCGCCCGCGATGGCTCAAGGCGGCGATCGCCTCCTTCAGGCTCCGTTGCGAAGCCAGCAGCGCCTCGCGCGCCGCGTCCAGGTCAACGGTCTCCGACGTAGCGCGGGCCGCGATGACAACGAGAAAGCGACCTCGCCGGGCGATTCTGCCATTATCCGGGCGGTGGGAGGATGCCGGCCGCGATCGCGGCCACGACGGCGGCGGTGCGGTCGGTGACGCCGAGCTTCTCGAAGATGCGCGTGACGTGGCTTTTGACAGTCGCCTCACTGATGTGCAACTCCCGCCCACAGTCCGGATTGGACAGTCCACGAGCGAGACAGCCCAGCACCTGCACCTCCCGCACGGTGAGCGCGACGGCGGGCATGCGCATGCGGGTCACCAGTTTCGCCGCGACCGGGGCCGCCAGAAACGTCTCGCCGCGCGCCGCGCCGCGCACGGCCCGCGCCAGCTCTTCCCGCGGGGCATCTTTGAGCAGGTACCCCGTCGCGCCCGCCGCCAGCGCCCGGACGATGTCGCCGTCGCTGTCATAGGTGGTCAGCACCAGCACGTTCGCGCTTCCGGCGGCCACGATGCGCGCCGTCGCCTCGACACCGTCCAGTCCGGGCAGGCGCAAATCCATGAGTACCACATCCGGTCGCAACTCCCCCGCCAGCCGCACCGCATCATCGCCCCGCCCGCACTCGCCCGCCACCTCCAACCCCGGCTCGGCCGACAGCACCGCGCGCAACCCCTCCCGCACGACCGGGTGGTCGTCCACGATCAAAACCCTTGCCGTCATGGGGAATCCGGCACTTTCAGACACACGCTGACCCCGCGTCCCGGCGCGGTGTCCACCGTCACCACGCCACCGACGCCGGCCGCCCGGGACCGCATCCCCTCCAGGCCGAAGCCGCCGGCCGGGGCGGCGGCCGGGTCGAAGCCGCGGCCGTCGTCGCTCACGCGCAGGCTGACCCCTCCGTCTCCATAGTCAAGAACCACCGCGACCTTGGATGCCCCGGCGTGGCGACCCACGTTGGTCAGCGCCTCCTGCGCGATGCGCAGCAGGGCCACCTCGTGCGCGGTGGGCAGGCCGCGCGGCACGCCACACACCGCCAGCTCGGCATGCGGTCCTGATTGGACGGTCGCCCGATCGACGATCCGGCGCAGCGCCTCCGGCAGCGATGTCTGGCTCAGATCGGGCGGCGTGAGCGCGGCCACCAAAGCCCTGGCCTCGGCGAGGTTCTCCCGCGCCGTGTCGCGGGCCCGTTCGACCATTTCGCGAGCCGCCTGCGGATCATCCGGGCCGGCCGACAGCGCCGCCTCAAGCAGGATCAGCACGCTGGTAAACCCCTGCGCGAGCGTGTCGTGGATCTCCCGGGCCAGCCGCTCACGCTCCGCCAGCGCTCCGGCCTCCCGGCTGACCTGCTCGAGGGTGGCGCGGGTGGCGGCCAGCTCCGCCAGCAACTGGGCCCGCCGCTGGCTCTGCGCCACGATCCGCGCGATCCACAGCCCCAGCAGGAGCGCCAGGGCGAGCGAGACCACCGCGAATATGAGCCAGCCCAGGAGCGTATCGCGGCTCAGATCCGACTGCGCGATGGCCAAAGCCGTGCAGCCGGCGACGACGCCGAAGGTCACGCCGATCGCCAAGCGGGTGCGCACCATGGCCCACACATGCGGGTACAGCACGAACAGCATCAGCGCCCCGACCGGGGAGGCCGCGAACAGCCCCAGGGTGAGCGGGACCGCGCCGGCCAGGTAGGCGGGCCCGGCCCAGGCCGTCGCCCGGCGCAGCGCCCGCCGCCCGGCCACCACATACCACAAGCCCATCGCGGCGAGCAGCCCGAGCGCGACCGGATCGAAGTGATCGACGATGATCAGCGCGGCCGTCAGCGCGGCGAGGCCGGCGAAGACCGCGTGCCACACCCCGGAATATCGATCCCACTCGTTCGCGACGTCAGGCAAGAATCCAGCGTGGCACGCCGCCCACGGCGTCCACATCCGACTGTCGTAGGACAACGCGCACGGCTGGCCGATGGTGTTGCGGGCGGACCGGTACCCAATAAGAAAGTGGCTATGAATCCACGACTTTCCGCGAGATTGCTGATCACCGCCTCCATCTTTTACGGGATCACCATCGGATTTCTCGGTTTTCTCGGCTCCTCGGCGATGACGGTGGTCGCCGTCGCCGGAGCGCTTGTGCTCGGCGCCCTATGGGCCGTGCGCGGCATCTTCATGAACCGCCAGTAGCCGCCGCCGGCACGGAAACCTCAACGGCGGCAAGGATTCCGGTCCGTGCCGCCAGATCCGCCTCGACCGTCTCGAACCCGTGGAACTCGGCGGCCAACACATACAGCGTCTGGCCGCCCAGCGCGCAGGCGAACCCGCCCCGGTCAAGCTCCACCCGCTCAAGCACTTCGCCGCCCTCGCGCACCCGCACGCAACAGCGATGCGGCACATCGGCATACCAGACCGCGCCCGAGGCATCCAGGCAGATGCCATCCGGCGCCGCGTCGCCCAGCTCCGCCCACACCCGCCGGTTCGACAGGCCGCCACCGGTCCCGATGTCGAAGGCGGACAAGCGATTCCCCCATGATTCAGCGACGATCAGCGTCGAGCCGTCCGGCGTGACGACCATCCCGTTTCCGAACTCGATCCCGGTCGCGACCTCGCGCACCGCCCCATCGGGTGTGACCACGAGGATGTTGCCCGGCCCGTCGAATCCGCCCCCGTTGACGTAGATGTTGCCGGCCCCGTCCAGCACGATCTCGTTGAACATCCCCGGCCCGAGCTCGGCGTGGGTGGCCAGCGAACCGTCCGGTTCCAGCCGCGCCAGCACGCCCTCGGGCCCGAGCACCACCAGTAGCCGCCCATCGGGCAGCCAGTCGATGCAGTACGGGATCTTCACCGGCACCACGGTCTCCACCCGCGACCCGACCTCGCCTCCAAGCGAGGGCGGCACGCTGATGATCTCGCCGGTGCCCCAGTTGCAGAACCAGAGCCGCCCGCCGTGCCAGCGCGGCGACTCCCCGAAACCCAAACCCGTCAGAAGTGTCTTCATACCTGTGACGTAGAAGCCGAGGCCCGGATTTCTACATGCTCACCCGTGGGCTTTTCCGCGCCCGCCCGGACCGAGCTGCTTGCGCGGCTTGACCGCGATCTCGATCGGCGTGCCCTCGAACCCGAACTCCTCGCGCAGCTTGCGTTCCACGAACCGTACATAACCGGCATCGAGCTGACCCGTCGTGAACAGCACAAACTTCGGTGGGCGGTTGCCGGGCTGGGTGGCGAACATGATGCGCGGCGCCCGCCCGCCCCGCACCGGGTGCGGCGTGGCCTGGGTCAGCGCGGTCAGCCACTGGTTGAGCCGGCCGGTCGCGATCCGCTTCTCCCAGCTCGCCAGCGCTTTGCGTAGCGCCGGGGCCAGCTTCTCCACCGACCGCCCGGTCAGCGAGGAGATATTGACCCGCAACGCCCACGGGATCCGCTTCAGCTCCCGATCGATCTCCTTGTCCAGGTACCAGCGCCGGTCTCCATCGACCAGATCCCACTTGTTGAAGGCGAGCACCACCCCGCGCCCCGCCTCGGAGACCATCGTCAGCAGCCGCTGGTCCTGCTCGCTGATCACCTCGCTGGCGTCGAGCAGCACCACCGTCACCTCGGACGCCTCGATCGCCCCCGCCGTCCGCAGCGAGGCGTAATACTCGGTCCCGCTGGCCTGCCCGACCCTCTTCCTCAGCCCGGCCGTATCAACGAATTGCCAAACCTCGTTGTCGATGGTCACCAACGAATCCACGGGATCCACGGTCGTGCCCGCCACCGGGTCGACGACCGAGCGCTCGTGCTTGGCCAGCCGGTTGAGCAGGCTCGACTTGCCCACATTAGGCCGCCCCACCAATGCCACCCGCCGAGGCCCGCGCCGCCGCGGCTCGCGCTGCACCGGCGCCTCCTTGGGAAACGCGTCGAGCACCGCGTCGAGCAGTTCGCCCGACCCGCGCCCGTGCAGCGCCGACACCGGCCAGGGCTGGCCCAGACCCAGCGACCACAGCGACTGGGCCTCGACCTCGCGCTGCTGGTTGTCCACCTTGTTGGCGACGAGCAGCACCGGTTTCTTGCTGCGCCGCAACATCTTCACGGCTTTCTCGTCGTCGTCGGTGGCACCGATCGTCGCGTCGACCACGAACAGCACCACATCAGCGGTCGCTATCGCCGCCTCGGCCTGCCGCGCGATCGCCGCCGCCCGGTCCCGGGCGTCCGGCTCCCACCCGCCGGTATCGACGACGGTAAACTCCCGGCCCACCCAGGTGGCGTCGTAGGCCACCCGGTCGCGGGTCACGCCCGGCACGTCCTCCACCACCGCCTGGCGCCGCCCGATGATCCTGTTGACCAGGGTCGACTTGCCGACGTTGGGCCGGCCCACCACGGCCACCACCGGGACCGCGACCTCGATCTCCTCATCGCCGACCGGAGTCTGTTCCGGCACACCGGAGAGTTCGACCTCGGTATCCCTCATGCCTCGACCATCTCACGCAGGTAGTTGACCACCTGATCGATGTTCATCTCCGTCGAGTCGATCACGATCGCGTCCTGTGCCTGCTTGAGCGGGTTGGTCGCGCGGGTCGAGTCAAGATGATCACGCCTGGCCAGGTCGGCCTTTGTCGCGGCGTGATCCGATTCGGTCTCCACGCTGCGCCGCCGGGCCCGCTCGCTCGCCGACGCGGTGAGATACACCTTCAGATCGGCCTCCGGTGCCACCACGGTCCCGATGTCGCGCCCCTCGACCACGATCCGGCCCGCCGCGGCAATGATCTGCTTCTGCCGGGCCACCAGCACCTGCCGCACACCCGGGATCGCCGACACCGCCGACACCGCGGCGGTCACGGCGTTGCTCCGGATCGCCTGCTCGATGCCGGTGCCGTTGACCGTCACCACCTGGCGCGTCGGCTCGGTCCCCACGAAAAAGTCCGTATCCCCGACGACCTTGATCACGGCCTCCTGGTCGCCGAGATCCACTCCGGCGTGCAGCACCGCCCAGGTCGCCGCCCTGTACATGGCCCCCGTGTCCAGGTAGCTCGCGTCAAGCGCTTGAGCCAACCGGCGCGACACCGTCGACTTCCCCGAACCCGACGGCCCATCGACCGCTACCACGATCACACGCAGGCTATCCCGACGCCCCGATCTCATGACCCTATTCTGCCCGGTCGTCACATGCGGCAATCATCGGACCCAGGCGATCGAGGAGGCGACGGAGGACGCGACCGAAAACATGCGTACCCACTACCCATGTCCACGGCTCGGCCGTGTGCGAGCGTGAGCGCGTGAGTCGCCGGCCGGCGGGCGATCGGCCCGTACGAAGCTTCCGGCCCGGATGGTGGTCGTCCGGGCTGGCGCTGCACGAGCGCCCGCCGTTGCGCCTTTGCCGGACGTCCTCGACCGCCGACGCCTGGCGGCAGCTCGACCTCTGGCGTGAGGCGTCCAGGCTCGACACCGAGTTCGCCGAGAGGCTCGCCGGCGCCGGTCACGACGCCGCGTCGGCGGCTTACCTTATGTCGGAGTCCCGGCGAGAGCTGGCCGAACGGGTACCCATGCCTGATTGGGCGTTGGCAGTGGAGCAAGCGCTGGATGACCACCGGGATCCGCCCTCGCGCGGATCCGGCTCGTGGCAAGCGGCTTTTGCCCAGATTCTGTACCCCTTCGTGGCGCATGGCCGTGCCCTGCTCCTGTCCCGGCTGCACCCGGACGCCGCCGAGCAGGTCGAGGTCGAGGCGATCGTGGAGGGCTTCTGCACGCTGCTGGGTCATCAGTTGGCCGGTCTCGCCGCCCGCACGCTGGTGACCCGGCTCGACCGCCGCCGTCGCCAGGGCCTGCTGGCCGGCGAGGACGGGGCGCGGCGGTTCGAGGACTTCATCCGCAGCCATACGGATCCGGAGGTGCTGGCCGAGCTGCTTCAGGAGTACCCCGTCCTGGCCCGCCTGCTCGCCCAGGCCACCCGCAACGCCGCCGACGCCCACCTGGAGCTGATCGAGCGGCTGCTCGCCGACCGCGCCGCCATCATCGCCAACCTGCTGGACGGGATCGATCCCGGCCCGATCGGCGACATCCAGGCGCGGCGCGGCGACACGCACATGCGCGGGCGGTCCGTGGCGATCGTGACGTTCGTCGATGGCCGCCGGGTCGTGTACAAGCCGCGCGATCTGACCGCGCAGCAAAACTTCGGGGAGCTCGTGGAGTGGCTCAACGGCGCTCTCAAGGAGCAGGATTACGACCTTGACCTGCTGGCCGCCCGGGTCCTGCCGCGACAGGGCTACGGCTGGACCCAGTTCATCCCGCAGCGCGACCTCGGCGGCCCGGCCGGCGCCGACCGTTTCTACCTGCGGCTGGGTGCGCTGCTGGCGATGCTGCACGTCCTGCGGGCCGCCGATGTCAACTGCGAGAACATGATCGCCTGCGGCGATCAACCGGTGCTCATCGACGCGGAGGCGTTGTTCCATCCGTCGATGGATCCCTCCCAGATCGCCGACCCGGCGCTGCGGACATTGAACGCGTCGGTCTACCGCACGGCGTTGCTGCCTCGAATGATCGTGGGCGACACCGGCGTGCTGGACATGTCCGGCGTGGGCGGCGACCGGAACAAGCCCATACCCTCCGCCGCCAGCGTCTGGGAGGATGCGGCAACTGATCGGATGCGGTTGGTACGCAAGGCGGTCCGCTACGCCGGGGCGCTGAACCGCCCGTGCCTGGGCGAGCGCGAGTTCGATCCCATCGACCACGAGGCCGCGCTGATCGACGGCTTCCGCCTGGCCTACGAGGCGATAGAGCAGCGACGCGACGAGCTGGCGGCGATGATCGGCCGGTGTTCCGGGGTCGAGACCCGGGTCGTGATCCGGCCGACGCGGATCTACGCCTCCCTGCTCGAGGAGTCGACGCACCCCGATGCCCTGCGCGACGGCCTGCTGCGGGACCGGCTCTTCGATCGCCTCTGGCAGCTTCCCGCCGGGGACGCACTCCGGCGCGCGATCGCCCCGCACGAGATCGGCCAGCTGTGGGAGGGCGACATCCCGATCTTCTTCAGCCAGCCGGACAGCCGCAACCTGCTCACCCCGGACGGCACGCGGATCCCGGGTGTCATGCGGGACACCGGTCTCGGCGGCGCCACCGAGAAGATCGCGGCGATGGGTGAGGCGGACCGCCAGGATCAGGAGTGGATCATCTCGGCGACCCTGGCGACCCGCCGGGCGGCGCCGTCGCACTTCACGACGCCGAGCATCGCCGGCCCGTTCACGGCCACCGTCGCCGATCCCGACCTATTGCTGGCTGCCGCCTGCGGGCTGGCCGACCGGATCGTCGCCCGCGGGCTCGGTGACCGCTCCCGCGTCAACTGGCTCGGCCTCGAGTTCGTTGACGAGCGGCAGTGGCTGGTGCTGCCGATGGGGGCCGGCTTCGCCAACGGATACCTCGGTGTGTCGGTCTTCCTGGCCCAGCTCGCCGCCCTCACCGGGATCAGCCGTTATGACGCGGTGGCGCGGCGCGCCGTGAGCCCGATCCCCGAACTGTTCGACAACCTCACGCGGCTTCCCATCGCGGTCACGGCCATCGGCTGCGGCGGCATGAACGGATTCGGCGGCATCGCCTATGCCCTCGCGCGTTTGTCCACATTGCTCGATGACGACCGGATCCGGGCGAATGCCGGTCTCGCCATCGAGCTGGCCGGGCGGGCATGTGAGGACCCGTGCCCGCCCGGCGTCGCCGACGGCCTGGCCGGGTGCCTGGCCGCGATGCTCGCCGTGCACTCCGAAACCGGCCTTCCCGCCGCCGCCAAACTCGCCACCTCATGCGCCGAACGCCTGGCCACCATCGTCGAACGCACCGACGGCCGGTGCGAGGACACCCACTACCCACGTGACGACCGGGCCGACGACCGGGCCAGGGCGGGCTTCGCCGAAGGCTGCGCCGGCGTCGGATGGGCGCTGACCCGTTTCGCCCGCGAGGCCCGGCTGCCAAGCTTCGCCGACGCGGGCGCCCAGGCCATCGCGCAGACGGCCCGGCTTCAGGCCTTCGCGCGGACCGCACGGTCCCAGGACCCGAACCACGGCTGGTGCTCCGGCACCTCCGGGCTGGCGGCGGCGCGCGCCGATGCCGACTCGCAGCGGGCGATGGCGATCCTGACCAAGCGCCCGGTCCTGCGTGACCTCAGCCTTTGCCACGGCGAGATGGGCATCGTCGAGGCGCTGACGGTGCTGGCGCACAATGGCGACCGTGACTTCGCTCTCGCCCGCGACCGACATGCCGGGCTCGTGCTCGACGCGATCGGCCGCCACGGGCCGCTGTGCGGCACCCCCGGGCAGACGATCACACCGGGTTTCCAATACGGCCTCGCGGGCATCGGCTACGGCCTGCTTCGAGCGGCGTTCTCCGATCGGGTACCCTCGGCGCTTCTCCTGGAGCCGACGCCCGCGCAGATCCGGCAGTAAGGCCCTGCCGACCAACAAACACAAAGGAGAGTCAATTGGTTGACGACACTGAAATGCTTGCGCCCGTTTTGGGTTCCAGCGACGACAATGACGGCGATGACAGCGGGGATGGCGCCGGACGGCTGCCGATGGTGATGTTCGGATTGCGCGCGGCGGCCCTCGCCGGCCTCGCCGTGGCCGCGGGCCTGGGTGCCGGGGACATCTTCTTCGACTTGGATACCACCGGCGTGACCACCACAACATGCTGCATTACCCTTTCGTAGGACCCAAAGTGCAGGCGGGCGTAGCCGTTCGTCAATAGATTTCGACCGGGGCGCTCGCTACCCTGCGTTGGTGCGGCCACGCGCGAGCGCCCTGGTCGGCAGGGACAATGAGCTGCGATCAATCGAACAGGCGCTGAACAGCGCCCGTGACGCGCGTGGACGCGCGATTTTTCTTGTCGGCGAGGGCGGCATAGGCAAGACACGGCTCGCCACCGCGGCGGCGGATTTCGCTCTGGGTGCCGGGATGCGGCTGTTGCGCGGTCGCGGCAGCGGCATCGGGCCATCGATGCCGTTCCGGCCGCTGGCCGAGGCGCTACTAGGCGTGTTGCGCAGTAGCAGCGTCGAGGATTTCGACGTCACCGAGCTCGGCCCGTACCTTCCCGCGCTCGGTGCTCTCGTACCGGACTGGGGCGACCGGGCGGACAGCCAGCCCGCTCAGCCCGCCGGGTCGTTGCTGGTGCTGGCCGAGGCGGTCCTACGGGTGGCGATGCAGGCCGGCCGCGGCCGGGGCTGCCTCATGGTGTTCGACGATCTTCAGGACGCTGATGCCGAGACCCTGAGCGTGATCGACTATCTGGTGGACAACCTCGATCAGCAGCCGACCGTGCTGATCGGCACCGTCCGCACCCAGCCGTCCCCGGCGCTGGATCTGGCGCGCTCCGCCGCCCAGCGGGGGGCGTGCACGCTTATCGAGCTGGGCCGCCTGAGCCCGGCCGACGTGGCCCGGCTGGTTGCCTCGTGCATGGACTGTCCTACCGAGAGCATCCCCGCCGAGCTGGTCGACCGCGTCTGGGAGGACAGCGCCGGCAATCCCTTCTACGCCGAGGAGCTGCTCGGCGAGCTGATCTCCAGCAAGCAGCTGACGCAGCGGGCCGGCGCGTGGCACCTGTCCGGCGGCGGCCGTCCGACCGGCATGCCGATCACCTTGGCGCGCATCGTGTCGCAGCGCATCGACGCGCTCGGGCCGCAGGCCCGGGAGACCCTGCTGGCCGCCGCGGTCCTGGGGCGCCGGTTTCCGCTGACCGTCCTGCAGCTGGTGACCGGCATGGACGATCGCAACCTGCTGAGCAACCTGCACGCCGCCGTCACGGCCCAGCTCGTGGCGCCGGATACGAAGACCCCGGACTGGTACGCCTTCCAGCATCCGCTCATCGCCGAGGCGCTGCTTTCGATCCTGCCGCCGGCGCAACGGATCCAGACCACCCGGCGGGCCGCCGAGGCCGTGGAGGCGGCGTTTCCGGGGCTGCCCGGTGAGTGGTGCCAGCTGGCTGCCGCCCTCCGGTTGCAGGCCGGCGACCGCGACGACGCCGGCGCGCACCTGCTCGAGGCCGGGCGCCGGGCGCTTGACCGCGGCGCGGCCCACTCGGCGGTTGCCTTCCTCGACCAGGCCCAGCAGCTGGTCCACGACGACGTCGGGCTCATGGCCGACGTGCTCGAGTCCCTGCCCTACGCGCTGGCGGAGGCCGGGTTGGTGGAGCGCGCGCTGGCGTGCGTCGCGGACCTGGACCGCGTCGGCCACGCGCTGGACATCAGCCGCCGGGCGCGCCTGCACACCCGGCTGGCCTGGGCGGCGAACGTCGCCGGGCGCCCGGTCGATGGGCTGGCGCAGGTGGAACGGGCACGGCAGCTGCTGGGGCCGGATGCCTCCAATGAGGACACCGCACACGTGGATGTCGTTGCGGCCCATCTGGTTCTCGACGCGCCCGGTCAGGACCGGATGGAGCGGGCGGAGGCGATGGCGCTGCGGGCGGCGACCGTCGCCGAGGCGGTACCGCTTCCCGTCGTCGCCTGCCAGGCGTGGCAGTTACTGGCCGCCCTGGTCCGCTGGCGCGACCTCGACGCCGCGACCACCTGCCTGGAGCGCTCGCGGTCGATCGCGATCGAGCATCGCCTGCCGATCTGGGAGATCCACGCTCTGGTCAGGCTGGGCAACGACGACGCCATGCGCACGGCGAGCGTCGAGCGGCTGGAACAGGTACGGCGGCAGGCGATTCAGGTCGGCGCGGTGACGGCGGCGTGCCAGGCCGAGCAGAGTCTGGCGTTGCAGGCGGTGCTGACCGGTGACTTCGCGCGGTCGGCCGAGCACATCGATGCCGTCGCCGGCACGGCGACACGGCTCAAACTAATCGAGATTCTCCAATATGTACTGCTGACCCGCGCGATTCTCGAGGCTCACCAGGGCCGGCGGCGGGCGATGGAGCGGGCGATCGCCGAGTTCCGCGAGTGCGGCGGGGAGCAGTCGCACCACGCCTCCCGCCTCTACGGCCTGGGCCGCAGCTTCTGCGCCCTGCTCGAGGAGAACCGGTCCCGGGCTCGGTCCGAGCTGGCGCACGCTCGCGCCATCGAGGGTGACAGCCCGGGCTACATGCACCTGTCCGGACAGCACGGGATTGGGCTGCTGCTGGACGCGCTGCACGGCGATGCGGGCTGGGCCGAGTACGAGGCGGTCGCGGGGAGCGTGGTCAGCCGCCTGCGGTGGAACCACCAGTTCGTCCTGCACACCCAGGCCGTGCTGGCGGCGCGGGCGGGCCGTCCGGGCGAGGCGGAGAAGGCCGTCGCCGAGGCGATCGATGTGGCCGAGCCGTTCCCCATGGCCCGCCACCTTTGCCTGCGCCTCGTCGCCGAGGAGGCGCTCGGCAGCGACAGCGGGGGATGGGGCCATCCGGTCGAGTGGCTTCGCGGCGCCGAGGAGTACTTCCACGGATCGGGTGTGGCACCGGTCTCCGGCGCCTGCCGCGCCCTGCTGCGGCGCGCGGGCGTACCTGTGCCGCAGCGCCGCGACGGGGTCGACAGCATCCCGGGGGACCTGCGGGCGGCGGGTTTGACCGCGCGCGAGTACGAGGTGCTACAGCTTCTGGGCCGCAGGCTCACCAACCGCGAGATCGCCGGCGCGCTTCACCTGTCGACCAGGACGGTCGAGAAGCACGTGGGCAGCCTGATCACCAAGACCGGGCAGTCGGACCGGATCGCGCTGGCCCGCCTCGCCTCCGGTGGACCACCAACCGGGGCCGGTAATCTCCAGGAACTATGACGAGCCCGCTTGACCTTTTCACCACTCTGGTCTCGCCCGAAGGCCGGGCCGACCCCTACCCCCTCTATGCCGGCCTGCGCGAGCACGGCCCGCTCCTGTCCCTCGGCGACGACTACATGATCGCGACGACATACGACACCGTCGATGCGGTACTGCGGGATCCCGCGTTCGGTGTCGAGGAGGGCGGACTGTTCGAGGGCAACTCGCTGCTGGTCAGCAACCCGCCCGACCACACCCGCATGCGGCGTCGCATGTCCGGTGTCTTCACGGCCCGCCGCGTGGCGGCGGTGCGCGACGCGGTCGTGGAGACCACCAACGGTCTCATCGACGCGATGCGCGCCCGTGGTGACACCGCGGACATCATGGCCGATTTCGCTTACCGGCTTCCCGTGACGATCATTTGTGAATTTCTGGGGGTACCGGAACAGGACCGCGAGTGGTTTCGCCCGGTGGCCAGGGATTTCACCGCCGTCCTGGAAGGCAATCTTTCGGCGGACGAGATGAGTTACGCCTCCAGCGCCGGCCTGCTCATCCGCCGGTACTTCACCGCGCTGGTGGAGGCTCGGCGCGCCGAACCCCGCGACGATCTGGTGAGTGCGCTCGCCGCCGAAAGGGAGGAGCTGACCGACCCGGAGCTGCTGTCCAATCTGGGGCTACTGCTGGTCGCCGGGTTCGAGACGACCACCAACCTGATCGGCAACGGTCTGCGGATCCTGTTCGACGACCCGGCGCGGGCGGCCGGTCTTTCCTTGCGCCCCAATGACTTCGTGGAGGAGTTCCTGCGCTTCGACGCCCCGGTGCAGGTGACTACCCGCAAGGCGCTGCAGGACACCACGGTCGGCGACCACCCGATCCGGCAAGGCACGTATGTGATGGCCGCGATCGCCTCGGCCAACCGCGACCCGAAGCGCTTCCCCGACCCGGACCGGTTCGACCCGTCCCGGCCCAACAACACGCCCATCTCGTTCGGGGCGGGCGCGCACTTCTGCCTCGGGGCGGCCCTGGCCCGGCTGGAGGCGCAGGTGGCCTTTCCCCTTCTGCTGCAACGACTTCCGGGCCTGCGTCCGGCCGGCGAACCGACCCGCCGCCCGCGCCTGGTGCTGCGCGGCTACGAGTCCATGCCCGTCTGCTGGAACTGACCGACCCCGGTCACCTTGACCGCCGCCGCTCCCGCCTCGTCCGAGTCCGCCAGGTCCACCACGGCCGTGATCCCCCAATCGTGGTCGCCTTCGGGGTCGGCGAGGATCTGGCGTACCCGCCACACCTTCTCCCCCTCCTCGATGACGATCATCTTGGGTGCCCGCGCGTCCGGCCCGGTCGACATCTCGCCGTACTCGTCGAAGTAGCCGTCGAGAGCGGTCCAGTCCACGTCCGGGTCGAGCAGCGCCAGCGCCTCGTAACGCCGCGACGCGGCCAGCTCCACCCGCCGGAACAGGGCGTTGCGCACCTGCACCCGCAACGCCCGGACATTCCTCGTGACCGCCGGCGGCAAGGCTTCCTCGACCGCGCCGGTCGGGTTCTGCAGCCGCTCCCACTCGTCGAGCAGGCTGGAGTCGACCTGCCGCACCATCTCCCCCAGCCATTCGATGAGGTCCTCCAGCTCCTCGGTCTTCGCCTCGTCCGGGACCGTCTGCCGCAACGCTTTGTACGCGTCCGCGAGGTACCGCAGCACCAGCCCCTCCGACCGCGCCAGCCCATAGAACCCGACGTACTCCACGAAGGTCATGCCCTGCGAGTAGAGGTCGCGCAGCACCGATTTCGGGGAAAGCCTCTGGTCGGCGACCCACGGATGCCCTTTGCGATACGACTCGAACGCCACTTCCAGAAGCTCGGAGAGCGGCTTCGGATAGGTGATCTCCTCGATCAGGGCGACCCGCTCCTCATAGGACAGCCCGTCGGCCTTCATCTGCGCCACCGCCTCGGCCTTGGCCCTGTCCTGCTGCGCGTAGAGAACCTGCCGCGGATCCTCCAAAGTGGACTCCACCACCGATACGACATCCAAGGCATACCCTGGATCCGTCCGGTCCAGCAGCTCGATGGCGGCCACCGCGAACGGCGACAAGGGCTGGTTCAGCGCGAAATCCAGCTGCAGCTCATCGACCACCCTCACCACCGCGGCGTCCTGCGTCACGATGCCCGCGGCCCGCAGCCCGCGGTAAATGGCGACCGCCCGCCGGATGTGCGCCCGCTGCGCCGCCCGCGGCTCATGGTTGTCCGTCAGTAGATGCCGCATGTTCGCGAAGACGTCGCCGCCCCGCTCGATCACGTTGAGCACCATGGCGTGGCTCACGTGGAAGCTCGACGTCAGCGGCTCCGGTTCGGAGGCGACGAGCCGCTCGAAGGTCGGCTTGCCCCACCCCACAAACCCCTCCGGCGGCTTCTTTCGCACCAACTTGCGCAGCTTCTTAGGGTCTCCGGCCGCCTTCGCCACCGCCTTCTCGTTCTCGATAACGTGATCGGGCGCCTGGACGATGACCGTGCCGAGCGTGTCGAACCCGGCCCGCCCCGCCCGGCCCGCGATCTGATGGAACTCTCGGGCCTTGAGCAGCCTCATCTTCGTACCATCGAATTTATTTAAACCTGTAAATAGAACCGTCCTGATCGGAAGGTTGATCCCCACACCCAGCGTGTCGGTCCCGCACACGACCTTGAGTAGGCCGGCCTGGGCCAGCTGCTCCACCAGCCGGCGATACTTCGGCAGCATCCCGGCGTGGTGCACCCCGATCCCGTGCCGCACCAGCCGCGAAAGCGACTTGCCAAACCCGGCCGTGAACCGGAACCGGCCGATCAGGCGGGCGATCTCGTCCTTCTCCTCCCGGGTCGACATGTTGATGCTCATCAACGCGCTCGCCTGCTCGAGCGCCGCCGCCTGGGTGAAGTGCACGATGTACACCGGTGCCTGCCGCGTCGCCAACAGCTCCTCGATCGTCTCGTGCAGCGGCGTCATCACATAAGAATGGATCAATGGCACGGGTCGCTCGGCCGAGGTGATCACCGCCGTCGGCCGCCCCGTCCGGCGCGTCAGGTCCTCCTTGAACCGGCTGACATCCCCCAATGTGGCCGACATGAGCACGAACTGCGCAGTCGGCAGCTCGATCAACGGCACCTGCCACGCCCAGCCGCGGTCCGGCTCGGAGTAGAAGTGAAACTCGTCCATGATGACCACGCCGACGTCGGCCTGGGCACCGTCGCGCAGCGCCAGGTTCGCCAGGATCTCCGCGGTGCAGCAGATGATCGGCGCGTCGGCGTTGACGCTCGCGTCGCCGGTCATCATGCCGACCTTGTCCGGTCCGAAGATGCGGCACAGGTCGAAGAACTTCTCCGACACCAGCGCCTTGATCGGAGCGGTGTAGAAGCTGCGCTGGCGCTGGCTCAGCGCCGCGAAGTGCGCTCCCACCGCCACCATGCTCTTGCCGGAGCCGGTCGGGGTGCTCAGAATCAGGTTTGCCCCGGACATGACCTCCAAGATCGCGTCCTGCTGCGCGGTATAGAGCCGGAAGCCCTGATCGACGGCCCACCCCTCGAAGGTCTCGAACCTATCGAAGGGGTCCGCGAAGTCGGTGATACGAGAGGTCAGCGTCATAGTTCCGCAATAGTGCCACGCCGTTTACGAAAACGTTGTACTTTTATCAACCGATGGTCAGATACGCTGCGTAGACGAACAAAATAGGTGCGACAGGATGCGGAGGGCGAGCCGTGGCCAACGATCACTCCTCGCACGTAGCAGCTGACCTGGGGCATCTGCGCGACGTCGTCACCTGGCTGCGTGACGAGGCGCAGTCGCTCACCGGTGACCGTGACCACCTCCAACCGAATGTCCATTTTGGACACCACTCTCCGTGTGGGGAAACACATCTTGCCCGCGGGGCCGCCCTGTCCATGCTGGACGATCATCGCACACGCTGGGAGGAGCATCGCGAGGAGCTGGCATCGCTGGCCACCGCGCTGGACAAGGCGCTTGACCACTATGTTGACATCGACACTCGTGACGACCTCCGGAAGCTCGAGCAATGACGTGGCAGACGGTTTGGGAAGCATACGACGTCCCGCGGCTGTGGGACGCCGTCGACCTTGAGGACGACCCGCTCGGCTGGGACCAGGTCATCGGCGTCAGGCGCGCCGCCGAGCTGCTCACCGGCCACTCCGAGACGTTGCGCGCCAAGCGCGAAAACGTCGCCCAAGCCTGGCAAGGGCCGACCGCCGCCTTGATGCTGTCGCGTTTGGACAGTCTCATCACCAGCATCAGCCGCGACGCGGCGTCGCTGACCGTCGCCGCCCGCGGCCTGCACGGCATCATGACCGCCCTCGCCGCTGCCCGCAAGAAGATCCAGCCGCTGGTGCTGCGCTGGGACGAGGTGACCGGAGACTGGATACCGGAGTTCTGGGACGAGGTCGCCGCCGAGCTCAACGACCAGGCCCGCACGGCCATGCTGGTCGCCGCGGCCGAGGTCCGCGACCACGCTTCGCGCCTGGGCCCGCCTTCGGTCCCGTTCGAGAGCACGACCGCCGTCCCGCCCCCGCTGCCCGGCTACTCACCGACCACATCGGACAGCCCGCGGGCCGGTGCGTGGCTGGCCGGGATGCCCAGGCCGGTGCCGGCCATGCCCGGCCATCCGGTGTCGATGCTGCCGATCCCGCCCGGAAACCCTTACGCGCCAGGCGGAGGCGCCTACCTGCTGCCGGGCCCCGGCGTGGGCCCGCACGGGTTCATCGTCCCGATGGCGGCACTCCATTGGCGGGTACCCAAAGGCCTGCCGCCGGTCATCCTGCCGGTGGCCGGATCCCCGGGCCATCCCACCCCCGAGACGATCGCCGGGTTCCACGACTGGTACTCGGCCCTCGCGACGCCCTGGCGCGCTATCGCTCCCCGTTTCGCTCCACCAGCTTGAACAGCGCCCCGATCTCGCCCGGGTTTAGCCGCCGGTGCCGCCCGGCCTTGAGATCACCGAGCTTGATCGGCCCGATGCTCGTGCGGATGAGCCTTTGCACCGGGTACCCCAGCTCGTCGAACATCCGCCGCACAATGCGGTTACGCCCCTCGTGCAGCACCACCTCCACGAGCGCCGTCTTCTCGATCGCCTGCACCAACCGGAAAGAGTCCACTTTGGCCGGACCGTCCTCGAGTTCCACCCCGGACTGCAACGCCCGGCCGACCGCCCGCGGCAGCGGCCCGGGCACCTCGGCGAGATAGGTCTTGGGCACCTCATACGACGGGTGCGTCAACTTGTGCGCCAGCGACCCGTCGTTGGTCAGCAGCATCAGGCCTTCCGAATCCGCGTCCAGCCGCCCCACGTGATAAACCCTCAGGCCGATATCGCCCACATAATCGGCGATGGCCTCACGCCCCCGCTCGTCGGCCATCGTCGAGACCACACCACGCGGCTTGTTGATCGCCAGGTAGACGAGCCTGGTGTCCGTGACCACCCTCTGCCCATCAACATAGATCTCAGCCGTCTCGGCGTTCACCTTGTCGCCCAGCCGGGCCACCTTGCCGTTGACCGTCACCCGGCGCCGGTCGATCAGCTCCTCGCACGCCCGCCTCGACCCGATCCCGGCCGCCGCCAGGACCTTCTGCAGCCTTTCCTCACTCATTGGCCGCAACTTCGTCGAGATTGTCGGGCAGGAACGGGGCCAGCGGCGGCAGTTGCGCCACGCTGTCCAGTCCCAGCTTCTCCAGGAAAAGGTTGGTCGTCCGGTACAGATGAGCCCCCGACTCCGGCTCGGTCCCGCACTCCTCGATCAGCCCCCGGGTAATGAGTGTCCTCACCACCCCGTCACAGTTGACCCCCCGGATGGCCGAAATCCTCGACCGTGTCACGGGCTGCTTGTAGGCCACCACCGCCAACGTCTCCAGGGACGCCTGGGTCAGCCTCAGCTGCTGCCCATCAAGCACAAACTTCTCGACGTAGGAGGAATACTCGGCCCTGGTATAGAACCGCCAGCCGCCGGCCGCGCGCCGGAGATCAAAACCTTTACCCTCTTCTGTGTACCTCGCGGACAGCTCGATGAGCGCGTTGGCGACCTGCTCGGCCGGGACATCCAGCACCTGCGCCAGCGTGATCTCGCCCACTGGTTCGTCCACCACCATCAGGATCGCCTCGAGCGCCGGCACGAGATCGGCCTCGCTGATCCCGGGTTCGTCTTCGGCCACCCGCTGAGCCGGGACAAAGAGCTGCCCCTGCCCAGGCTCGCCCGGCTCCCAACCCTCGCCCAGCCCGCCATGCGCCGAGCCATCGCCCTCGAACCGCTCGCCCTCGACCCGCTCGCCCTCGACCCGCTCATCCCCGAACCGCTCATCCCCGAACCGCTCATCCCCGAACCGCTCACCCTCGGACGGCGCCGCACCGGACAACAGTGCCACCGCACCCAACTCATCCCCGGACCGCTCACCCTCGGACCGCTCACCCTCGGACGGCGCCGCACCGGACAACAGCGCCACCGCACCCAACTCATCCCCGGAGATCACGCCCTCAGAATCCACAGCGCCAGGTTCCCCGGACGCAGTCCCATCCCAGGACAAGTCCTCCTCATCCTCGGATAGCGCCGAATCCCCGGACAACAGCTCAATCGCACCGCGCTCATCCCCGGATGACGCCCAATCCCCCGACAGCGCACCCGCGTCCCGCTTAGCCCCGGACAACAGCTCATCTCGAGACCTCGCAGAACCCGCCGCGCTGATGCCGCCATCCCCGGAAAACGCATGGCTTTCCTCGGATAGAGCGGCCTCACCTCGCGCACCTCCAGACCACGCCTCATCTCCGGACAGCACCACCGCGTCGCGCGCATCTTCGGGAGACGCCTCGTCTCCGGCCAGCTCATCCCCGGACCGCTCGTCCCCGGACCGCTCATCCCCGGACCGCTCATCCCCGGACCGCTCATCCCCGGACCGCTCATCCCCGGGCCGCGCCTCATGCCTGGACGAACCAGCCCCGGACAGGGGTTCCGCACTCGGCGATCCCCATGCCGCCAACTCCGGGTCGTCGTCATCCTCGGATATACAATCCGACAGCTGTGGATCGGAAAGCTCCTCATCCGGCGGCTCGTCGCCGGGCCCGGCCTGCCGCACGGTCTGCCACTTGGCGCCGGCAAGCCGGTCCCACTGCCCAGGCTCGGCTTCTGCGCGTTCAGCAGCCTCCGAACCAGCCTCGGCACCGGACTCGCCCTCAGCCGGCCGCTGCCACGGTGGCACCCAATTGGCCGCCTTAGCCGCCAGATTGTCATCCATCGGTATCGGTCCCCCCGACCGTCGGCGGTGAGGAATCCGATTCCTCACTTCCGGCTTCTTCCTGCTCGTACTCGTCTATGTCAAGGCCCGCCGAGGACCCGTCGCCACCAATCCACCGCACGGTCAGATCACCAAGCGCCTGCACCTGATCAAACCCGACCAGCCCTTCCCGATACAGCTCAAGCAGCGCCAGGAACCGGGCCACCACCTCAAGTGTGTTCACACAGTCGCCGGTCAGCGTGCGGAAGCTCGCCGACCCCAGCTCCATCAACCGTAGCCGCAGTATCTCGGCGTGTTCCCGTACGCTCACCCGCACCTGGTGGATGTGGGCAATGGAAACTACCGGGGGTGCGGGCTTGGGCGACAGCGCTTTCGCGGCCATCTTCACGAGCCTGTCGGGTCCAATACCCAGTACCAGTTCCGGCAACGCGTCAGCGAACTGTTGCTCCAACGTGACCAATCGGGGCCACCGCCGCTCGCCCTGCTCCGACAGCTCGGCCAGGTAAGACGCCGCCTGCTTGAACGCCCGGTACTGCAGCAGCCGCGCGAACAGCAGGTCCCGCGCCTCCAGCAGCGCCAGGTCCTCCTCGTCTTCTATCTCGGCCGCCGGCAACAGCCGCGCCGCTTTCAGGTCAAGCAACGTCGCCGCGATGACCAGAAACTCGCTCGCCTCATCGAGGTCCCACTCGTCTCCCATACCTCGGATGTGGGAGATGAAGTCGTCCGTTACCTGGCTTAGCGCCACTTCGGTCACGTCGAGCTTGTGCTTGCCGATGAGCTGCAGCAACAGGTCGAAGGGGCCCTCGAAGTTGGTGAGCCGCACGGTGAAGCGCGCCGACCCAGACGGTTCAGCGGGGAGGACTTCTGCGGAGCTCACCCCAAGATGCTAACGGGCTGCCTGAGCAGCGATCACCTCACGGGCCAGCTGACGATAATTCCTCGCTCCCGACGACGCCGGGTCCAGTGAGGTGATCGGCGATCCGGCCACGGTCGACTCGGGAAACTTGACCGTCTTGGTGATGACGGTCTGGTACACCTTGTCGCCGAACGCCTCCACGACGCGCTGCAGCACCTGGCGGCAGTGCGTGGTGCGGCTGTCGTACATTGTCGCCAAGATGCCCTCGAGCTCAAGATCAAAATTAAGCCGCTCACGCACCTTGTCGATGGTGTCGAGCAGCAGCGCCACGCCCCGCAGGCTGAAGAACTCACACTCCAGCGGGACCAGCACGCCGTGGCTCACGGTCAAAGCATTGATGGCCAGCAATCCCAGCGACGGCTGGCAGTCGATCAGGATGTAGTCATACTCCTTCCTGACGTTGCGCAGCACCCTGGCCAGCGCCATCTCCCGAGCCACCTCGGTCACCAGCTGAATCTCCGCCGCCGACAGATCGATATTGGCCGGCAGCAGATACAGATTCGCCACATCCGTCTTGATCAGGACATCATCGACCGTGACGTCGTCCTGCATAAGCAGGTTATAAATCGACAAATCGAGATTATGCGGATTCACGCCCAGGCCCACCGACAGCGCGCCTTGCGGATCGAAATCCACCAGCAGCACCCGTCGCCCGTACTCCGCCAGCGCCGCACCCAGATTGATCGTGGTCGTCGTCTTGCCCACGCCGCCCTTCTGGTTGGCCATGGAGATGATGCGCGCCGGGCCGTGCCGGTCAGTCGGCATCGGTTCGGGGATCTCCCTGCGCACCGTGTATGCGGTAGGGTCCGCGGGACCGAGGTCAGCGCCCAGGTTCATCGCGGAGTTCTCCGCCCGCAGCGTCGAGGTCCAGACCTCCGCCCGCTCGTTGCCTGCCATCACTGCTACGCCCTTCCGCCCGCCGGCGAGCGGCCCTAGGAAAACAACTCACCGGCGCCCATCGTGGACGACTGTACGTCACCGCGTGTCTGAAGTAACTTCAGACACGCGGTGACAAGCAGCTGTCAGGCTAGTACTTGCTCCAGCGTCAGGTAAGGGAGGTGGTGCGCTTCCGCCACCGGACCGTACGTGAGCTGGCCATCAAAGGTGTTGAGCCCCAAGGCAAGCGCACGATCCCGGCGTAACGCGTCACGCCAGCCGAGGTTCGCCAGCTGGATCGCGTACGGCAGGGTCACGTTCGTCAACGCATACGTGCTCGTATGCGGAACGGCGCCGGGCATGTTGGCCACGCAGTAGAAGACCGACTCGTGCACCTTGTACACCGGGTCGGCGTGCGTGGTCGGGTGGGAGTCCTCGAAGCAGCCGCCCTGGTCGATCGATATATCGACCAGCACGCTGCCCGGCTTCATCCGCCGCACCATGCCGTTGGTGACCAGCGTCGGGGCCTTCGCGCCCGGCACCAGCACAGCACCGATCACCAGGTCGGCCTCGAGCACCGCACGCTCCACCTCCATCATGTTGGACATGACCGTCCGGACACGACCGTGGAATAGCTGGTCAGCCTGGCGCAACCGGTTGATGTTCAGGTCGAGCAGCACGACCTCGAACCCCAGGCCATCGGCGATCTGCGCCGCGTTCATCCCGGAGACGCCCGCCCCGATCACCACCGCCTTGGCCGGCCGCACGCCGGGAACCCCGCCCGGCAGCACCCCGCGCCCACCCGCGAAGCGCATCAGGTGATAGGCACCGACCTGCGGCGCCAGGCGCCCCGCGACCTCGCTCATCGGTGCGAGCAGCGGCAGCTGGCGGTCGGCGGTCTCGACGGTCTCATACGCGATGCCGGTGACCCGCTGGGTCAACAGCGCGTCCGTGCACTCCTTCGACGCCGCCAGGTGCAGGTAGGTGAACAGGACCTGACCCGGCCGCATGCGATCATATTCCTCGGCGATCGGCTCCTTGACCTTCAAGACCATTTCCGCGGTACCCCATACGTCGTCCGCGGTGGCGAGGATCTGGGCGCCGGCGCTGCGGAACTCCTGATCGTTGATCGAGGAGCCAAGCCCGGCGCCGGTCTCAATGACGACGTCATGCCCGTTGCGAACGAACTCGTGGACGCCGGCAGGGGTGATCGCCACCCGGTACTCGTTGTTCTTGACCTCGCGGGGGATTCCGACTTTCACGTGACCCTCCTGAGCCCTGGCGACGGTGTGAGCGGGCCTCATTGCCCCTCTTCGCGGAACACCGTCCCCATCGGTATACCCTCACCGGCCCCGACATAGTGTCAGCCCATGGAGATCAAGACTGACACTGTGGTGACGGCACCTCCCGGATCAACGATCCACCCGCTTGGTCAATCACGCCTTGAGCCACCGCCAAGATCGCGCCGGACCGCCGCTGCCAGGAGGCCCGCGACACTCGCCGCGTTGGTGATCTCACCTTTCATGATCATATCAATCGCCTCGGGTAGTGGCAGAACTCGCACCTGCATATCCGCCTCTTCGGCCTCCCGCACGTGCCGGTCGCCATCGGGCACCTCGCTCAGCCCGGTCGCGAGGTACAGGGTGATCTTCTCGTCGGTGAACCCCGGTGAAAGGTACAGGTCAACGAGGTGCTCCACGTGCCCGGCGCGCAGGTCGGTCTCCTCCATCAGCTCGCGCCTCGCCACATCGGGCAGCTCCTCGCCGTCGACGTCGATCAGGCCGGCCGGAAGCTCCCACAGGTACTGCTTCACCGCATGCCGGTACTGCCGGATCAGCACCACGCGCCCATCGTCGAAGAGCGCGACCACCCCAACCGCGCTCTTCTTCGTCACCACATCCCGGTCGACGACCTTCCCGTCGGGCATCGTCACCCGATCGGTCACCACCCGGAAGATCGGCCCCCGGAAACGCTCCTCGCTCTCAACAACTTCGTACCTGCTTATCCCGCCCACCATCCCCCTCCCACAACCCCTTCCTCACACTCCCGCCGACACCCCTGGCAACTGGTCTGCTTGAGCGTAGGCGATCGACGCTCCGACCAGTCCGGAGAACAGCGGGTGCGGCCGCGTGGGCCGGCTCTTCAGCTCCGGGTGGGCCTGGGTGGCCACGAAATAGGGATGGACTTCCCGGTCCATCTCCACGAACTCGACCAGCTTGCCGTCGGGGCTCGTCCCCGAGATCAGCAATCCGGACCTGGTCAGCGCCTCGCGATAGGCGTTGTTCACCTCGTACCGGTGCCGGTGCCGCTCGGTCACCTCGAGCCCGCCATAAAGCTCGGCGACGATCGATCCGGGCACCAGTTTGGCCACATAGGACCCCAGCCGCATGGTGCCGCCCATGTCGCCGCGCCCGGCCACGATGTCCTCCTGGTCGGCCATGGTCGAGATGATCGGGTCCGGGGTGCGCTCGTCAAACTCCGACGAGCTGGCCCGGGAGATCCCGGCCACGTCCCGCGCCACCTCGATCGCCATGCACTGCAACCCCAGGCACAGCCCCAGCGTCGGGATCTTGTTCTCCCGGGCGTAGCGGACCGCGCCGATCTTGCCTTCGATCCCCCGCACCCCGAAGCCGCCCGGGATCACCACACCGTCCACTTGCGACAGTGCCTTGGCCGCGCCCTCCGGGGTCTCGCAATCATCGCTGGCCACCCAGCGCAGGTTGACCTTGGCCCGCTGGCCGAAGCCCGCCGCCCGGATCGCCTCCGACACCGACAGGTAGGCGTCGGGCAGGTCGATGTACTTGCCCACCAGCGCGATGGTGACCTCGTGGATCGGGTGGTGAACCCGCCCGAGCAGGTCGTCCCACCTCGTCCAGTCGACGTCCCGGAAGGACAGGCCCAGACGCCGTACCACATAAGCATCCAGACCCTCGCGGTGAAGCACCTTGGGGATGTCATAGATGCTCGGCGCGTCCGGCGCCGAAACCACGGCCTCCTGGTCCACATCGCAGTAGAGGGCCATTTTGCGCTTCATGTTGGGCGGGATCTCGCGATCCGACCGGCACACCAGCGCGTCGGGCTGGATACCGATGTTGCGCAGGGCCGCCACCGAGTGCTGCGTGGGCTTGGTCTTGAGCTCCCCCGACGGCGCAAGATAGGGCACCAGCGATACGTGCAGGTAAAAACAGTTATCGCGCCCGATGTCATGGCGGATCTGCCGGATCGCCTCAAGGAACGGCAAGGACTCGATGTCCCCGACGGTCCCGCCCACCTCAGTGATCACCACGTCGGGCGTGCGGCCCCGCTCGTCCGCGGCGGCCATCGCCCGGATGCGGGACTTGATCTCGTTGGTGATGTGTGGGATGACCTGGACCGTGTCGCCGAGGTACTCGCCGCGCCGCTCCTTGGCGATGACCGCGTTGTAGATCTGCCCCGTGGTGACATTGGCCTTGGCGTCGAGATCACGATCAAGAAACCGCTCGTAGTGCCCGATGTCAAGATCTGTTTCGGCACCGTCCTCCGTCACAAAAACTTCACCGTGCTGAAATGGGTTCATGGTGCCGGGATCGACGTTCAGGTACGGGTCGAGCTTTTGCATCACGACGCGCAGACCCCGTGCGGTCAGAAGATTTCCCAGGCTGGAGGCCGTCAGGCCTTTACCAAGCGAGGAGGCCACGCCTCCGGTCACAAAGATGTGCTTCGTCACTGCTTGCGTCATCGTCCGCGCCACGGGATTTCACACTAACATCGCCGATGGCCAGGTCGGCAATGTCACCTCGCGAGGCGTGCTTCGGGAGTGTCGGACGACACGTCCATGGATCTTGTCCGATCGGCGGCATGCTCAAGGACCCGTAACGAAGTGAGCGTGAGCAGCGGCAACACCGTCGCCGCCGCGGCGGCGGCCGCGTTGAGCGCGGCGCCGCCGAGCACCCCCGCGATCAACGTCGACACGATGATCCCGACCGCCGCCGCCCGGACTGCCGGATAGATCCCAAATAACCGCTTCAGCCCACCCCAGGGGCGCATCAGCACCGCCCACGCGAAGATCGCCGCGGCAATCGCCAGCAGCGTGAGCGCGCTCGACGCGAACACCATCACGTTGGACACGCCCACCCGATTCAGGGTCAGCGACGCCGTCCCCTCCCCGAACTGGGTCAGGAACCGACCCAGGCTGCCCTGCTGCTCCACCGGACGCCTGAGGTCGATCAACGCGAAAACCAGCGTGACCAGGAACCCGGCGAGCACAGCCCAGGCCAGGCGGGTGAAGGTGAGCCAGCCGCCCTGCGACAGCGCGGCGGCCAGGCACACCCCGGCGGTCAGGGCCACGGCTCCGCCGGCATCCGCGCCCAGGCTCGGGCTTCCCACCAGTACCACAACAAAGGCCCCGATCGCTGCCACTACCGACACCCGGTAGCGGAATGGAACAAGGTGCGCTATCCACCCGGCGGCCATCAAAGCGCCCGCGAACAGCACGCCCATGACCACGATGCCCACGCCAGCGAACCGGCCGCCCTGCAGCGCCGAGTACCCGACCACCCCGTTGAGCTGCAGGCTCGCTCCGGTCAGCAGGTCGGCGCAGACCACCAGGGCGGCCAGCGCCGACACCGCGCCCAGCGGCAGGAGCGTGCGGCGCATCCACGGCAGCCGCACCACCAGCGCCGTCAGCAACGCCGTCAGCACCAGCGTGACCAGGACGAACAGCCGCCCCTGCCCATCGGAGCGCCACCACGGCACCGCGTCGGCGAGGATCGCCGCCGGCAGCACCAGCGCCACCGCGATGTAGGCGATCTCGATGGCGCGCACGAGCGCCGGATGCGGCGGGGCGGGCCCGGTCGGGCCCGCGTGCCGGTAGCTGCGCAGCAGCAGCGGGATCACGGCCGCATACAGCAGGATCTGGATCAACGCCATGATCGTGAAGAACCAGCCGACCATGCCCAGCGAGGCCGAGGCGCGCCGGTCGGCGTCGCCCAGCGCGGAGATCGCCCTGGTCAGATCGTCGGGGCGGCCTTCGACCGCGGCGGCCGGGGCGCCCGCGATGACCCGTTTGGGAACTGCTCGGCCAAGCATGTGCAAAGCGCTCGGCGCCAGATCGATTAATTCGAGGTACCCGTTACGCCGCCCCGTAGTGATCGAGGTGAGCCACCCCCCGTCCCATCCCGGCCCGTCGATGGCGACCACGTGCAGCCGGCCGTCCGGACCGGTATCCGACACACCAGCGATGACGATCGTCGATCGTTCCGGTCGCTGGGCGTCGAGGCGGGCCAGCACCGCGTCGGCGGCGGCGGCCTGGGTGGCGCGCTCCTCGGGCGTGTTCGCGTTGACCGTGCCCAGCTCGACAATGCTCAGGATGCAGGTGGACAGCAGGGTCTTGGCGTCCTCAGGACCCTCCGGCAACACCGCGGCGAACCGGTCGACCCGCCCGAAGGGCCTGGCCGCCGCGACCGCCGCGCCCGAGCCCACCGCCGTGGTGCAGCGCACCGACTCGGCCAGCGCACCGGGCACTGCCCCATAGGACAACTGTTTCTGCGCCAGCACCACCTTGGTCTGGTCGGGCAGGTAGGCGCCCAGTTCATCGGGCTGGGTGATGCCGACCTCCAGCGGGGGGCACTTCTGCGGGACGGGACCGCTCAGGCGGCGCGCGAAGTTGCCCGCGCCCAGCGTGACCCAGCCGTCGGCCGGGCAGGTGGGCGCGTGCGCCGAACGCACGGCCAGCGACCCGATCGCTCCGCGCTGGGCCAGCCGCCACAGCGCGGGCGTGGTCGACTCGTCGACATCGTCCCAGCGCAGGCCGGGAGCACCCGCCATGATCACGTAATCGGCGCTGTTCTGGCTGGTGATCGGGCGCGAACGGCCGGCGGCGTAGCCGGGCAGGTCCACCAGGAACGACACCAGCGCCGCGATCAGTACTGTCAGCAGCAGCGCGGCGGCCGCTCCCGGGCGCCTCACCCGGCCAGCTCCGTGTAGACGTCGAGCACACCGCCGATGGTCGATTGCTCGTTGGGCCAGGTGGCGGCCTTCTGGGTACCCGATAAAGCCAGATCGGAACGCCGGGACGGATCCGATGCCAGGCGCCGGAAGGCACGGTCGAGTGCGTCCACATCGGACGGTGGGATCAGCTCGGCGCCCTCCCCCACCAGCTCCGGGATGCCGCCGACCGCGGTGGCCAGCAGGGGTACCCCGGAGATCATGGCCTCCTGCGCGAACAGCTGCCGCGCCTCCCAGATGCTCGTCACCACCGCCAGATCCGCGGCGACGAGCAGGTCACCGACGTCGGTGCGGTGACCGAGCAGGGTCACCGGCGCCCGCAGCTGCGAGATCTGCGCGGCAAGGTCCAGATAGGACGGTCCCGCCCCGGCGATGAACACCCGCGGCACCGGCTTGAGATCCCGCCAGCGCGCCGCCGCCTCGATGAGCGTGCTGTAGCCCTTCTGCGGATGCAACCGCCCCACCGACAGCACGAGCAGAGTGCCGTCCTCGACGCCGAGGTGGGCGCGCATGGCCGAGCGCGTGCGCTTGCTGCGATGCGGCGCCGGCGCGGCCACCGGCGCCAACCGTGCGTCCGTCGCGCCGGCCGCCTTGGCCCGCTCCACCAGATCGTTTGAGGCGCAAAGGGTTACGTTGGCGGCCCGGCCTACGATCCGCTCGAGCACGGTGTGCACCCGGCCGCGCAGCCCACTGCGCAGCGGGGTGTTGTGCCACGTCACCACGAGCGGGCAGGACGGACGGGCCAGGGTCGAGGCGAGCCCGGCGCGCAGGCCGTGCGCGTGCACGATGTCCGGCCGCACCTGGGAGATCAACTGGCGCAGCCCCCGCACCGCGCGCATGTCGCTGGGGTGCGGGTTCGCCGGGATCTCCACCGGCGTGAAGGTGGCGCCGCGCTCGGTGAACCGGAACTGGCGGTCGGTCGCGGCCGGACCGGCCACAAACACCCGCGCACCGGCACCCTGTGGCCCGGCCAACCCCTCCACCAGGCTGGCGACGTGCACGCCGATGCCGCCGGTGCTGGAGGCCAGCACCAGCACCACGCGCCCGGTCCACTCAGCCACCGCCGCCGGTCCCCTTCCCGCGAAATCTCCTGCTCACCGCGTTTGCCACGACGCGCAGATCCTCGCGATCAAGCAAAGCGCCGACCGCGACGAACACCAGCACGGCCACACCTGACGAAAGCATGCCCTGCCCGATCAAACCCCAGATCCCCGGGGTGGTGTGTGGCACCACAAACCACCCCGCCAGCGCCGCGACGGCTGCTGCCACCACGCCGGCGACGCCCGCGCGGGCCAGCCCACCGAGCGCGGCCCCGCCGCACCGGCGCGCCACCCCGATCGCCAGACCCAGGCCGAGAACAAGCATGCCCACGGAATTGGCCAGCGCCAACGCCACCGGCCGGTTGCTCATCACCTGACTGAGGCCGATCGCCGACACCGCCGCCACGGACCAGCCCAGGCCGATCGCGATCGCGGCCACCCGCTGCCCACCCACCGCGTAGAGCGTCCGCTGGTGCAGCGCGCCGATGCCGTAGCCGATGAGTCCCGGGGCGAACGCCACCATCGCCAGTGCCATGTCGCGCGCCTGACCCGGCTCGCCGGTCAGGACGATGTTCGCGGCCGGGCGGGCGACGGCGACCAGGCCGGCGGCTCCCAGGCAGCTCAGCAGCATGATCACCCGTCCCGAGGCGGCCACCGTGCCGGAGCTGTCCTCGCCCCGCGCGTGCGCCGCCGCCACGGTGGGGAAGGCGGCCACCGCCAGCGGCACCGCGAGCACCGCCCACGGCAGCAGGTAGAACGTCTGCGCCAGGTTGTAGACGGTGTTGGCTCCGCCGGAGACCTCCAGCGCCAGCCTGATCGTCACCAGCATGGCGATCTGCTGGAAGGCGACGGTCACCGCACCCGCCAGCGCCAGTCCCGCCGTCCGGCCGCCCAGCCCCTCCGGAAGCCGCAGCGTCGGCCACACCCGGATCCCCAACCGGGACACCGGAATCAGCAGGCACAACGAGAGCACCACCACTCCTGCCGTGGTACCAACCGCCAGCACCACAATGTTGGTCTGGCTCACGGTCGCCGGATCCGGCCGCACCCCCGCCCTGACGGCGAAGAGCGCATACGTGGCGATCACCGTCAGGCTCGACAGCAACGGAGCGATCACCGGCCACGCGAAGCGCCGGTGCGCTTGCAGCACACCGGTGAGCACGATCCCGATCCCGTAGAGCGGCAGCTGCGGCGCGAAGATGCGCAGCATCGTGATGCCCGCCTCCCGCTGCCCCGCATCGGCCTGCGGCGCCAGCACGCTGATCACCCACGGCGCTCCGATGGCCAGCAGCACCGCAAGCACGGCCAGCACCGTCACGGTCAGCGTGAGCAGGGCCGACACGGTGCGTCGCAGCGTCCGGTGGTCGCCGGCCGCAATCGGCCCCGCCAGCAGCGGCACGACCAGGCTCGCCAGCGCCCCACCCGCCACGATCTCAAAGATGATGTTGGGTACGGTGTTGGCGGCCAGGTAAATGTCGCCGAGGTCGGTGGCGCCCACCGTGAGCCCGAACACCACGTTGCGGCCGAAGCCCGCCAGGCGGCTCAGAACGGTGAGGAGTGCGATAAGTGTTGCCGCGCCGGCAATCCGGGCATCACGGGCCAACGCCGTCAGTCCCGCCTGCCCCATTCATCGATCTCCCGTAGTACCGGCGTGCGCTCGATGACCTTGGTGAAGCTGACCTTCTCGCTCGCGAAGGTCAACCCCACGATGGCCGCCAGCAGGCCCGCCTTGGCCCATCTGTTGGTGCGAGCCGCCATACTAACGCCCAGCAGCGCGCCCAGCGCGTTGGCGCCCGCGTCGCCGAGCATGACCTCCTCGTCGAGATCCGGCGGCAGCAGGCCGGCGGCGGCACCGATCGGCCCGGCGGCGATCCCGCCCTTGGCTCCGACGGACAGCGGCGCCCCGATCAGCGTGCCCGCCTTGAGCGCCCGCCCCGGCCGCAGGTCCAGCAGGTTGAGCAGGTTGGCCATGCCGGCGATCACGCCCGCGCCGAGGACGACGTCCACGACCTTCCGGTGGTTGGGCAGCAGGGCCGAGGCGACCACCGCCGCCGAGCCCACCCCGGCGATCTTGACCAGACCGCTGGTGACCTTGCCGTCCTTGAGCGCGCTCAGGTGACCCTTGAAACCCTTGTGCGCCTTCTGCTCCGGCCGCGTGCCCACGATGTCGTCGTAGCACCCGACGGCGCCGCTGGCCAGCCCGGCGGTGAGCGCCGCCGCCGCGGTGCGCCCGTCACGCGCGCCCAGCGCCGAGGTGAGACTCGCCGAGACGGCCAGCGCCGGCCCGGCCGCCAAGGTTACGGTGCGGCCCCGGAAGTTGTTGCGCTCCAAGTCTTTTCTGTATTTGGAGGTGGCGATCGCCTGGGTGGCGGCGCCCGCCGCCACCGCGCCCAGCCCCATCAGCGCCAAGCGCCCCAAGACACCCGATCCGCCCACGCTACTTCTTTTCCTGCGGCACCAGGGCCGTCGACTTCGGGCCTACCCCGTAGTGGCCGACCTGGTTGCGCACCAACTGCTCCCACAGCGCCAGCGCCGAGGTGACCTGCCCCTGCGCGGTCGACGCGTTGTCCACGGTCGAGATCGTCTTGGCCAGGGCGGCGTCGTCGCGCACCTGGCTCACCAGGTTGCCGTCGCCGCCGAGCACCCCGGCGACCACGGCCACGCTCACCTTGTCGAACTGGGTGAGCGCCATCGCCGTCGCGGCGTTCTTGGTGCCGGCCTGGCGATCGACGGCGGGCTGCCCGGAGACGAAGACCACGGCCTCGGCCGGCCCCGCCCACGGCTGCGGCAGCTCCGTGCTCAGGTAGCCCGCCTTCGAATACGCCGTCAGCACCTCGTTGAGGTCATTGGCGGAGACGGTCAGTTTCGTGTCGAGCAGGACCGCCGCGATCAGTGCGCTTGAGGTCTCCACGCCGTCGGTGTTGACCGGCAGCGAGGTCACCGGCACACTCGCCGGCGACTTGGACGCCAGCTCCAGCAGCGCGGTGCTCTCCTCAGGCTGGAAGAACTTGTCCTGCAAGGTGATCGTGCCCACCGGGCGAGCGCCCGCGATGGTCAGCTTGCTCGTCACACCCTCGAGGTGGGTGCGGCCCGAGGTGAGCGTGACGATCAGCACCCGCCGGTTGGCGAGCTTGCCGTCAAGCATGATCGGCGCGGCCGCGTTGACGAACTGCTCCTCGCGGTTGGCCTGGTCCTCAAGGCCGGTAACCCGCTCCCGCAGCCCGATATTGGCCTTGCGTAGGGCATCCACCTGGTCTCCTAAGGTGTCGGCGGCCGGGCCGTTGAGCGCGGCCGTGCCGACCACCAGACCGATGGCGAGCGCGAGGAACACGGCGGTCAACGACACGACGTGGTACCGAAAGTTGATCACCTTGATCTTCCCTAAGCCCTAGAACAGCTGCTGGAGGTCGAACACGAGATTGTCCCACCACTCCGCGGCCAGGCTGAGGTAGGCCTTGCCGACGGTGGAGACCGCCAGAGCCGCGGCCATCGCCGACACCGCGGACAGCACCAACAACAGCACGGACGAACCGGAAATGCTCTGCTTGTAGAGGCGGCTCACACCCTTGGCCTCGACGAGCTTGCCGCCCACGCGCAGGCGGGTGAGGAAGGAGGAGGCCATGCCACTACGGCCCTTGTCAAGGAACTCCACCAGCGTGCCGTGCGTGCCCACCGCGACGATCAGCGCCGCGCCCTTCTCATCGGCGAGCAGCATCGCGATGTCCTCGCTGGTCGCCGCGGCCGGGAAGGTGATCGCCGGCACACCGAGCTGGTGCACCCGCGACAGGCCCGGCGCCCGCCCGTCCGGGTAGGCGTGCACGATCACCTCGGCGCCGCAGCGCAGCACGTCGTCGGTGACCGAGTCCATGTCCCCGATGATCATGTCGGGGGAGTAGCCCGCCCCGACGAGAGCGTCGGCCCCGCCGTCCACGCCGATCAGCACCGGCTTGAACTCGCGAATGTACGGCCGCAGCACCTCGAGGTCGAGCTTGTAGTCGTAGCCGCGCACCACGATGAGGCAGTGACGCCCGGCGATCTGAGTCTTGATCTCAGGCACGCCAACGCCATCAAGCAGAAGCTCCCGCTCCTGCTTGAGGTACTCCATGGTGTTGGCGGCGAAGGCTTCCAACTGCACCGACAGCCCCTCCCGGGCGTCGAGCATGGCTTTGCCCACGGTCTCCACATCTTGGCGGACGCCGTGGGCGATGGGTTCATCGCGCGAAAAGGCGGTGTTGCCCTCGATCCGGACGGTGTCGCCCTCCCGGATCTGCTGAAAGATTCCGTCGCCGAGGTCGTCCAGGAGGGGAATGCCAGCCTCGACGAGCACCTGGGGGCCCAGGTTGGGGTAGCGGCCAGAGATCGACGGCTTGGCGTTGAGGACCGCCGCGACACCAACGGCCACCAGCGAATCGGCGGCGACCCGGTCGAGGTCAACGTGGTCAATCACAGCGATCTCGCCCGGCCTCAGCCGCCCGACCAGCCGTTTTGTCCGGCGGTCGAGTCGTACTGTGCCCGCGAGCGTGCCCGGTTCAGCGCTCCGGGTCCGGCGCAATGTGGGTAGACGCATCGCCTGCCATCCTGGCACGAGAAGGTACTGATCGCTTACCACGACACCCTTGATCGGCTTCTTCCCAGATTGTTAACAGCCTCGCCATGTGATCCCTATGTAACAGAACGCTCACGTTGCGCGACCGATAGCAACTCCTCGGCATGCGCTATACCCAGATCCGAGTCCGGAAGTCCTGCCAGCATGCGAGCAAGCTCACGGGAGCGCTCGGTCTCCTCCACCACCCGCACGCCGCTGGTGGTGATCGCCCCGCCCGTGTCCTTGGTCACTACCAGATGACGGTCGGCGAACGCGGCCACCTGCGGCAGGTGGGTGACCACGAGCACCTGGTGGTTGCGGGCCAGCCGGGCCAGGCGCCGCCCGATCTCGACCGCGGCGGTGCCGCCCACACCCGAGTCGACCTCGTCGAAGACCAACGTCGGCGGGCCGCCCGCCCCGGCGAAGACCACCTCGATGGCGAGCATCACGCGAGACAGCTCCCCGCCGGACGCGCCGCGCTGCAACGGAAGCGAAGGCGCGCCGGGGTGGGCGAGCAGGCGCAGCTCTACCTCGTCGGCGCCGTCGGCGGTCACCCCGGACTCCACCCCGTCCACCGGAAGGCTGATTTCTCCCGCGGATCTCGGGGAGACCACCACCTCCACCCGCGAGTGCGGCATGGCCAGACCGAGCAGCTCGGCGGTCACCTGCTCGGAAAAACGTTGCGCCGCTTCGATCCTGGCGGCCCGCAGCTTGCCCGCGAGCGCGCCCACCTCACCGGCGAGGCGGTGCATCTCCCGCTCCATCTCCTCCAGCGCCTCATCGGAGGTGTCCAGCAGCGACAGCCGCTCCTTGGCGCGCTCGGCCCAGGCGATCACCCCGTCGACGTCGTCGGCATACTTGCGGGTCAGGGTGCGCAGGGTGGCCCGCCGCTCGAAAATCGCCTGCAGCCGCGCGGGATCGGCGTCGAGGCTCGCGAGGTATGCCGAAAGCTCGACAGCCATGTCGCCGACGATCGCGGCGGCCTCCTCCAGGCGGGACGCGTACTCACCGAGCTTGGGGTCGACCGAGGATTGGGCGTCGAGCGAGCGACGCGCGGTGCCGAGCATGCTGCTCGCGTCCTCGGCGTCGACCTCACCGCCGCCGCCAATGGCCTGGTAGGCGATCTGGGCGGCGGCGCGAAGCCCTTCGGCGTGCTCGAGGCGCTGGGCCTCGGCGCGAAGCTCGTCGTCCTCACCCGGCTGCGGGTCGACCCGGGTGATCTCGTCGAGGCCCAGGCGCAGCAGGTCGGCCTCCTGGTGCCGCTCGCGAGCGTTGCGCCGGCGGTCGGCCAGATCGTCGGAGACCGTGCGCCAGCGCGTGAACAGCTCGCGGAACTCGGTCAAAAGCTTCTCGTGCTCGGGGCCGGCGAAGCGGTCAAGCGAGGAACGCTGCTCGGCCGGGCGCAGCAGGCGCAGCTGATCGGACTGCCCGTGCACCGCGACCACCTGCTCGCCCACATCGGACAGAAGCGAGACGGGCACGGACCGGCCGCCGACATGGGCCCGGGAGCGGCCCTCCAGCGTCACCGTCCGGGACAGGAGCAGGCTGCCGTCCTCATCGGGCTCGGCCCCGGCGTCGGCGACGCGTGCGCTGACCGCGGCGGCCGTGCGTGCGGGCAGGCGCAGCCGTCCCTCGACCGTGGCGCGGCCCGGCTCGGCACGCACCCGGCCGGCGTCGGCCCGGCCGCCGAACAGCAGCCCGAGACCGGTCACCACCATCGTTTTGCCTGCTCCGGTCTCGCCGGTGATGACGTTCATCCCGCGGGTCAGCGGAAGGGTGGTGTCCTCAATGACCCCGAGGCCGGTGATGCGCAACTCTTCCAGCACACCAGGACAGTAACCCAGGGCCCCGACGCCTCGCCTCCTACCGACTGTTGCCGCGCCAGCCTTCCACCGGGAGCTCGAACTTGGCGACGAGCCGGTCGGTGAAGGGGCGCGGTCGCAGCTGGGCGACGCGGACCGCTGTCGCTCCACGCCGGACAGTGATTCGCGCGCCCGGTGGCAGGTCGAAGACGCGGCGACCGTCGCAGCAAAGGACCGCGCGGGAGGTGTACGGCTCGACGCTGATCGAGATCGTGCAGTTGGGCGCGGTGACAAGTGGCCGGCTGAACAGCGCGTGCGCACTGATCGGGACGACGAGCAGCGCGTCAACCTCGGGCCAGACCACCGGGCCGCCGGCGGAGAAGGCATAGGCCGTCGAACCGGTGGGAGTGGCGCAGATCACGCCATCGCATCCGTAACGGGACAGCGGGCGGTCGTCAACGGCGACCATCAGCTCCAGCATCCGCTCGGGCACGCTCTTCTCCACGGTGGCCTCGTTGAGCGCCCACGACTCGGCCAGCACCTGACCGTGTAGCTCGGCGGTGACGTCGATGGTGAGTCTTTCCTCCACGGTGTACGCGCGATCGACGACATCGCGGACGGCCTGATCCAGATCGGAGATTTCCGCCTCGGCCAGAAACCCCACGCGCCCAAGGTTTATCCCCAGCAAAGGGGCACCGGCCGGCCGGGCCAGCTCGGCGGCGCGCAGCAACGTCCCGTCACCCCCGAGAGCGAAGACGATCTCCACTCCGTGGGCGGCGTCGGCGCCGCTTACCGGTACCAAGGGAAAAATATCCAAATCGGAAGCCTCTTCGGCGATCACGCGGACCTCGAACCCCGCCTGGGTCAGGTCACGTGCCACCGTGCGGGCGTGGTCGGTCGAGTCCTTGCGCCCGGTGTGGGTGACGAGCAGCGCTGCCCTGGTCATGGCGAAACCGTACCCGAAACCACGTCCCTGATCGCTTGAGCGTCGGCGCGTGGGGCCTCGCGGTGGAACCAGACGAAGAACTCGACGTTGCCCGATGGGCCTGGCAGCGGGCTCGGGGCGACGTCCTGGACGCCGAGGCCGAGCTGCCCCGCCGAGGCGCAGACGTCGATCACGGCATCGGCGCGGATCGACGGGTCGCGGACCACCCCGCCCGAGCCGACCCGCTCCTTGCCGGCTTCGAACTGAGGTTTGACCATGAGAACCAGGTCGCCCTCGGTGCACTCCGCCAGCGCGGGCAGGACCAGGCGCAGCGAGATGAAGGACAGATCGGCCACGGTCAGATCCACCCGGCCGCCGATCTGCTCGGGGGTGAGGGTGCGCACGTTGGTCCGCTCGAGCACGGTGACGCGGTCGTGGCTGCGCAGCGACCAGGCCAGCTGGCCATAGCCGACGTCGACGGCGACGACCGTCGCGGCCCCTTGACGCAGCAGCACATCGGTGAAGCCGCCGGTCGACGCACCCGCGTCAAGGCAGCGTTTTCCCTTTACCACCAAGCCTTTTGGGGTGAACGCGGCCAGGGCACCGGCGAGCTTGTGGCCGCCACGGGACACGTAGTCCGGACCGTCCTGGGTTTCGAGGACGCGGACCGGATCGGCCGGGTCGACCATGGCGGCGGCCTTGCGGGCCACCGAGCCACGGATCTCGACCCGGCCCTGCTCGATCAGCGAGGCGGCGTGCTCTCGCGATCTGGCCAGACCACGCCGCACCAGCTCAGCATCGAGGCGCAGTCGGCGTGCCATCAGTCCTCTATGGACGCCAGAACCTCGCGAAGGGTCTCATGCGCCCCTTCATAAGCCGCGAGCTGCTCGGCCACGGGTAGCTCGGACGCGTTGGCGACCGCCCGCACCGCGGCGTCGACGGCCGGATGCCCGGTGCCGGCGTCCACGTCGGTCATCGGCGCCGCCGCATTATCGTCGTCCTCGAGTTCGCCGCCGGACCAAGCGGTGTCATCGCCGGTCCCGGCGTTCATCTCATCGTCACCGCCCTTATCCTCGGCGTCATCCTCGGCGTCATCGTGGATCGCATCGCCGGTCTCGGCGTAGACCTCACCATCGATCTCGGCGCCGGTTTCGTCGTCGATGTCGACGGCCGTGCCCCACCCGGCGTAGTCCTCGGTCACGGTGTCGCCCCGGTCGCGGGCGGGGTCTTCTTGACCGCCTTCTTGGCGGTCACCTTCTTGGGCGCCACCGGCACTTCGGTCGAGGACGCGATGGACGAGGCCGCCTTGACCGTCGGCTCCTTCTTCACCACCGGAGCCTTCTTCACCACAGTCGCCTTGGCCTTCTTGGCCACCGTCGGCGTGCGCTCCGTCGCCGCCTCCGTCGCCGCCTCTGTGGCCAGGCTCGCGGCCATGCCCGCGGCCGGCTTGCCCGCGGCGGCGCGCTCGTCACGCAGCTGCCGCTCCAGCGCGTCCACCCGCGCCTGAAGCGTCGCCACCTCTTCGCTGGTCGCCAGGCCGACACGGCTCAGAGTCCGGTCCATCTCGACCCGCACCAACCGGGTCACCGCCTCGCGGTTGGAGGCGCTGGTGGCCACCAGGTCCTCGACGGCGCCCTGGATCTGGGCCGCGGTCGCGTTTCCTTTGCCGACAAGCTCTTTGGCCATCTTCTTGACGGCCTTCTCCGCCTTCTTCTTCGATGCCTCGGTCAGACCTAGGGCCAACTCGAGGTAGGCCTTCAGCGCATCCTGCACCGGCTCACTCACCTTCCGGGTCACCATAAAACTCACGCTACATCCCACAACCCCGAGAGATCAGGCGCCACGTAGGTCGGTCGTTGATCCGGGGGTGCCAGCGACAGCCCCCGTTCGTCCGCGACACCGGTGAGCACGAGCAGGCTGTCCATCCCCGCCCTGCGCGCACCGGCGATGTCGGTGTCGAGCCGGTCGCCGACCACGAGGCTACGCCGCGCCCCCGCCTCCCTTGCGGCGGCCAGGAACAGTTCGGGCTCCGGCTTGCCCACGACGACATCCGGTGCGCGGTCAAGCGCCGTGGCCAGGGCCGCGATCAGGGCGCCGTTGCCGGGCAGGGGACCGCGAGGGGTCGGCAGCGTGCGGTCGGCGTTGGTGGCGACCCAGCGGGCACCGGCCCGGACCGCCACGCAAGCCTCGGCCAGATGCCGCCAGCCCACCTCCGGGCCGTACCCCTGGACCACGGCGGCGGGGTTCGCCTCGGCCGAGTCGACAACCTGAAGTCCTTGCGCCGCCACCTCTTCGGCCAGGGCGGTCGCGCCGAGGACGAGAACCTTGGCGTGGGGCTCAAGCTCTCGTCCAAGCAACGCGGCGGCGGCGCCGGCGGAGGTCAACACCTCCCGCTCGGTTGCCTGGATGCCAAGGCGCGTAAGAAATTCGGCCACCTCGGAGGAGCGACGGGACGCGTTGTTGGTGGCGAAGCGGATCGTCCTTCCGGACTCTCTTAAGCGCGCCAGCGCCTCCGAGGCACCGGCGACCGGCCGGTCACCCAGGACGACAACCCCATCCAGGTCGAGGATGACCAGGTCATAGCGGTCGACCAGCGGGCTCACCCTTTGGTGTCCTGATCGGACTCTTTCTCGCCGTCCTCCTCCTCTTCCACCTCTTCGTAATCGCCTTCGTCGTAGTCTTCCTCGTCCGTATCTTCCTCGTCCGTATCTTCCTCGTCCGTATCTTCCTCGTCCGTATCTTCCTCGTCCGTATCTTCCTCGTCCGTATCTTCCTCGTCCGTATCGACGGCTT
>Ga0075428_100000104_pt1 | contig 71062 bp, 74 predicted proteins | sample RhiMetdeltSRZDD2_FD_75291 | JGI IMG/M metagenome (GOLD analysis project Ga0075428, IMG submission 75291) | Populus rhizosphere microbial communities from Tennessee, USA - Rhizosphere MetaG P. deltoides SRZDD2 | ecosystem: Host-associated > Plants > Roots > Rhizosphere > Soil | place: USA... | reverse complement strand
CCACACCACCCGGGCTCACCCGCCTTGGGCTCACCCGCACCGGGCTCACCAGCGTGGCCGGCCTCGTATTGGTCGCTACCCTGCTGGCCGCGATCCTGCCGACCCTGCTCCTCCCCGGCAGCACCTCGGCGCGCGACGGATCCGCGGCACCCGACGGAAACTCGTTAGGCGACCCCGACTACGGCGTCTGCCGTGGCATCGACCCGCGGTGCTACCACGACTGGGGCAACTTCGATCCGGCCAACGGCTACAGGATCCTGCTCTACACGCGCACCGCCGGGCCTCGCCACGCCAATCTCGGCCCGGCCCTGCCCGCCGGTCTCAACCCGCCTCTCGCCGAGGCCAACGTCGTCCAGAACGCTTTGGTACGCCTCGGACAGGCCAACGGTTTCGCGGTGGACTGGACGGAAGATCTGGCCCAGCTGGCCACGCCCGGCAGGCTCTTGCGGTACAACGCCGTGGTTTTCTTCAGCACCAGCCGCGACACGCTCGATGACCCGGCGCAAACCTCACTGCGGCAATATATCCGGGCCGGCGGCGGATTCGTGGGCATTCACAACGCATTTGGTACCGAGTACAACTGGCCGTGGTATGAAGGCCTGCTGGGCGGGGCCAACTACTTCGACCATGGCCGCTTGCAGCAAGGCACCATCGAGGTGGTCCACTCGCAGGACGCCTCCACCGAGGCTCTGCCGCGCCGCTGGACCTTCACCGACGAGTGGTACAATCTCGTGCCCTTCCCCTCCCGCGTCCGTATCCTCGCCAAGGTCGACGAGTCCACATTGGCCAGCGGAGTCCGCGGCGGCATGGGGCACCCCGGCCACGGCGCCATGCACCCCATCGCCTGGTGCCAGTATTACGACGGCGGCCGCGCGTGGGTGACCACCCTCGGCCACGACGCGCGCGAGTTCGGCGACGGCTCCGACTTTACGGGCGCGCTCGAATTCCAGAAGCTCATCATAGGCGGCATCCAGTCCGCCGCCGGCATGAAGCCCTTCTGCCGCTGATCCTATGCCCTTTGATGAAACACGTTGCGCCGCGGGCGTTGCTCAGGGTCCACATAGGAGGGAGGGATGAATTCGGGCAACCGGTCCGGCCCGAGCCGGATCTGCCATTGTCCTTCATGGATAATCACGTGATGCTTGCGACACAACAACAAGCACGTGTCTAAGCTAGTCACCCCTCCGTCGACCCAGTGGATCCGGTGATGCGCTTCCGTCCAGGCCGCCGGGCGGTCGCAGCCGGGAAAGCAACATCCTCGATCCCGGATGTGCAGGGCCTTGCGGATAGCCGGCGTGACCAGACGATGCGCCCGGCCAACATCGAGAACCTCACCGTGCCCACCAAGCACCACCGGCGTCAACTCCGCGTCACAGGCCATGCGGCGAAGCGTCTCCGGGGTGACTTTACGACCATCGGCCAGGGTGCCCATCGCCGTGCCCATCCCCGTGCCCGTTGCCGTGCCCATCCCCGTGCCCGTCGCCGTGCCCATTGCCGTGGCGGTTGCCGTGCCCGTCGCCGTGCCCGTCGCCGTGGCGGTTGCCGTGCCCATCCCCGTGGTGACCGCATTCTGCCAAGGCTCGAACGGCATCGTGACGATCACCTGGGGGCGTTGCCCACCGTGGGTGGGCAGCGAGCCGCCCTGCAACGCCATCCGGCTCAACTGCACCAACGCATCGGCACGCTGCTGCCCCAGGCTGGCACCCGCACCATCGTGGTCCACGCCGCTACCCTCGCCGTCACTGCCGGTGCCGTTGCCGTCACTACCCTCGCCGTCACTGCCGTTGCCGTCACTACCGTTGCCGTCACTGCCGTTGCCGGTGCCCTTGCCGTCACTGCCGTTGCCGTCACTGCCGTTGCCTGGGTCGGCTTTGTCGCGGTCTTGGGCGCTGTCGTGGTCTTGGGCGCTGTCGCGTGCGGACGGTGGCCTGCACAGGGCATCCAAGGCGGCGTTGACCGTGGCGGCGGACTCGTTGTCCAGCCATCCGCTGAGGCGATGCCGGGCCGGGCCGTGCGGGGTGAGGTGGAAACAGCGCTCCTGCCACGCCCGGGCCTCCTCGCGCTGCAGCTGTCGCCGCTCATGCTCCTCGGCAACCTCGGGCGCCACGTGACCCAGAATCCGCCCACCCAACGCGGCCAGCGGGGACGGGGCGAACGTGCCCGCGAACCCGATCAGGGCTTGCTCGGCCTGCCCACGCACGACCGTGTCGATGCTATCGGGCAAGTGGCTGATGGCCCTTTCGATGACCTGAGCCTGGTCCTGGTGGATCTGGCCGTCGGCTAACGCTTGGGCGGTGGCCGGCAACTGGGTGGACAGGGCGCGGGCCAAACGCAGCCACTGTCGTGTTTGGCCGGCATCCAGGCGCAGCCGTTCGCCTAGCCACACGCCGGTGTGGCGGGCGCCATCGCGCATGGCCACGCCGCGGGCGTCGATCTCGGCGAGCAACGCCAACCGGCGGGCGGCCAGCCGCTGCTCGGCGGCGAACACCTCATCCAGCTCGGCCGCCAGTTCACGGTCGGAGAGGGCAAACAGCGGCCGTGATGGCATGGACCATCCGTCCGACCATGACTCCGGCGACCATTCAGCATCCGCCGGCTCAGCATGGGGCGATTGTGCTTCAGGCGCCTGTTGGCTGGCCGACTGCTCAAGTGGCGGATTCAACGGCTCAGACGGCGGACCCGATGGCTCGGCGGGTGGACCCGATGGCTCGGCGGGTGGACCCGATGGCTCGGCGAGCTGAAGCTGCGGTCCGGATGCCGGCGGTGGTTCGGGCGCGAAAGGCGGCACGAGCAACGCGGCCGCCGGCACGGACGCGAAAGGCGGCACGAGCAATGCGGGCGGCTGCACCGCGGTGGTCGACTTGGAGTCGTTGCACGGCAACGTGTGCGAGCGATCCTTCACCGCAGCCCCCGTGCCGTTGTCCATGCCCCAACATTACGAGAGGGGTATGACAAAACCCGGCAGAAGTCGATCGATCGACTTCTGCCAAAACTGCGACGAATCTCACGCCGTGTAAGCGGATGTCAGCTTGCGGCGCCAGATGTCGATGGTTCGGATTGGGCGCATCCCGTTGCGTTGGTAGAAGCCTAGGGCGGGCCGCTGGGGGTTGGTGTCCACGTGCAGGATGGTGCCCACCCGGCCCGCCTCCGCGTCCGCGGCGAAGGCGTACCGCAGGAGGTAGGAGGCGATGCCAAGACTGCGGAACCTGGGCATCGTGCCCAGCGTGAGCACGTAGCCGCAGTTCTCGTCGGGCACGAAGTTGTTGGTGCGCAACAGAAGCGCGGCCGGCTCATCCTCGACGTAGGCCACGTGCACCAGCGCCCAGTCGTGGGCGCTGCTCGCCTCCCGCTCCGCCGCCCAGTCCTCGTAGATCCGCGCGACCGAGCCGAAGTGGTCGGCGAAGGCGTCGTTGCGGATGGTGAGGGCATCGCGGCGCACCTGTTCGTCGGCGGCGGGACGCAGTTGGACACCTTCGGGCGGCCCCGGATGATCCCGCAGGCCGGTGTGGTCGATGCGCATCCGGATGAAGGTCGCGGCGGGCGCGAAGCCGTCGGCGGCGGCGATCTCCCGAACGATCGCATCGTCGGGGAAGACGCCGATATCGATGGTCACCTCGGCGTGGCCGAGCTGTTTCGCAATCGCCCTCGCCCGCTCCCGCGCCTTGCCCCACAACCAGGCTGCCACACCGCCGTCCGCAGCGCCCGCGTGCTCCGGCCGGGCATAGATGTCGATGTCGACGTTTTCGCTGTCGCCCTTGCTACAGGTCCACCCCCAGCCCACCGCGGTGCCGTCCGGATCGTGCACCAGCCAGCCGTCGGTGTCGATGTCCCAGCCCGGCTCGGCCAGCTCGTCGACCACCTCTTCGAGCGTGGTGTCGGCCTTGCCGAGTACCGGGACCTGATGCGCGGCGATGACGTCGCAGATCTCCTTGGCGTCGTCGATCGTGGCGGCGCGGGCGGTGTATCCAGCGGGAAGGTGTCCGGCGGGAAGGTGTCCGGCGGGAAGCATCTCGCCATACTGCCCAACCCGGTGGCCGGTCCGCGACGGATTTTCGCTACCGTCACGGCGTGGCCGTCTTCCGTGAGGTCGAGGTGTTCCCGAACGGTGGCTTCGCCGACCGGCCCTGGGTCGACGACCCGGACGAGGAGGCGTTCGCCCGGGTCGCGCGGGGCGTGTGCGAGGCATATAGCCAGGCATTGCCCGCGTTGGCACTGCCGGGCAAGGCGGGCCTGCTCCGCCTCTACTGTGAGATCTCCGGCCTCGAACCGGAGGTGGCCGACCGCCGGCCACGACCGGACATGTCGGCACCGGCGAGCGCGGCGGTGGAGGTCTACCCCAAGTTCTTGGAGTCGTTCGAGTTTGGCTGGGTCTGGGTTCCGGTGGGTTTCGCCGGTCAGCCGGTGCAGTCACGGCGGGTTTGGGCACTGGGCGTGGTGCACGAGGCGGCCCGGCTGCTCGCGATGGCCCGGGGGTGGGATCCGGACATACTGGAGTCCGCCCGCCGGCACGCGATGGCGCAAGACCTGCGCTTCACCTGGGACGGGCCGTGGAAGTCGGCGCCGGATCGCCGCCATAAGGCCCGCGGTGTCGCCGGCATCGGCGACGACGGCATGGGCCACCTCCGGCTGGAGGTCGCCACCCGCGGCGGCGAGCCGGTGATTCTGACCGAGCCGGCCATGGCATCGTGCGATGGCACAGATCTGGTGTGGGCCTGCAAAACCGTGCGGTGGGACGGCTCCAGCCGGGTCACCGTCGCCGCGATAATGGACCCGTACGGCATGAATCAGCGGCTTTTGGAGGTGCGCCTCCGAGTCCATTCGAGTGACGATCCGAGCGACCATCCGAGCGGGGCGACCGCCGCACTGATCCGGCCCGGCCAGCGCCAGGTCAGGTTTCATCCACCGGCCGCGCACTGACCGCTGTATGAGTGCTCTTGTACGGGCGCCCGGGACCCGTACAAGATTTATGAAAGGTCAGCAGAGCAGGCGGGCGTCGGCCCAAGTGGCATGGTCGTAGGCGATACCGTTGCCGGCGTCGGAGACGGCCAGCCGCAGCGATGAGCGGCCACTTATGTTGACGTCGATGGCCACCGGGCCGGAGGCGACGGTGACTGTGGGCGAGGTGTAAAGCGTTGTGCCGTCGCCGGTCACCGAGAAGACGACGGAGGCGGCCGAGTTGGTCACCTCGCCGTCGATCCCGGCGCTGGCGGTGAAGCGGGTGCAGCCGGCCGAGGACAGGTCGACGGTGGAGGAGGCATGCGCGCCAACGGCTTTGACATAGAAGGCGCTGCCGGTCGACGCCACGACGCCGTCGGCGGAGGCCTGCTCGCCGTTGGACTGGTTGCGCTCCACCGGACCCCAGCCGTTGGTCGACGCCGTCCACGTCCTATCCGACACATAGGAGCCGGTGCCGGGCGCCGTGCAGGTGAGCATGGGCGCGCCCCAGTCGGCGTGGTCGAAGTCGATGCCGCTGTTGCGGGCATCGGTCACGCGCAGCTCGAGGGTGGTGAAACCCCCGGTGGCCACGGTCAGGCGGGTAGGTCCGTCCGCGGCGCGTTTTATTCCACTGTACGCGACCAGCTTGCCATCACCGTAAACCTGGAATCGTTGGGAGGCAGCGGTGTTGGTCACCTCGTCATCGGTACCAATGAATGTTGTGAAGAGTGGGCACGCACGGCCGAGATAGATATGAACGGCGCTGTCGGCATGCACACCTATGCCTTTGGCATAAGTGGTGCCGTTAATGGTCAACGTGCGCCCGTCGCCCGCGGCCTGCTCGCCGTTGGACAGGTTGCGCTCGGCCGGGCCCCAGCCGTTGGAAGATGACAACCATGTCATGTCGCTCACCTGGTAGGTGCCGGCGGCCGGCGCGGCGTTGAGGGTGCCCGCGCGGGAGACGCGATACATCACGGCGCCGTGGGAGGGTACGGAGGCGGAGATGGCGCCGGTGGTGGTCGAGTTGGTCGCGGTCCACAGGTTGCGCAGGCTATAGGAGGACGAGCCGCCCAGGCCGAGCTCCGCGGCGGAGGTGGAGATGGTCGCGGCCGAGGTGCCCCGGTTGAACAGGACGGCGGCCATCGAGCCGTCGGACATGGGCTTGGCCCACACCTCGGTGTTGCCGAGGTCGCGCACGCGTCGTCCCTGGGAACCGCCCCAATCCTGGTTCACCGCAACGACTTCCGCGTTGCGGATGATGCTGAGGGTGGCGCTCGACATCGAACGCAGGTCGTTGCCGAGCAGCAGCGGCGAGTTGAGCAGCGCCCACAGGCTGAAGTGGGCGGTGTACTCGTTGGTGGTCATGCCGCCATTGCCCACCTCGAGCATGTCCGGGTCGTTGAAGCCGACGTTGCGCGCGAACGGTTCCAGACCCGCCTGCTGATCGAGCAGCGAGGTCATGCTGCCCCAGGAGTCGGAGATGTCACCGGTTGTCCGCCACAGGCTGCCGCCCACCTGCGGGCCGAACAACCAGGGCTCCTCCTGCCCCCAGTTGCAGATGCTGTAGACGATCGGGCGCCCGGTGGCCTTGAGCGCGTCGCCCATCGCCTTGTACCGCTGCGCCGCCGGGCGGCCCTGGTTGTTGCAGTTGTCGTATTTCAGATAGTCGATGGTCCAGGCGGCGAAGGTCTGGGCGTCGACGGTCTCGTGGTCGAGGCTGGCGGGCAGGCCCTGGCACGTGAGCGTACCGGCGGAGGAGTAGATGCCGAGCTTGAGCCCACGTGCGTGGACATAGTCGGCCACTGCCCGGATACCGGAGGGGAACCGGGTCGGGTGCGCCTGCAGGCGACCCTGGGCGTCGCGGGTGGAGGCCATCCAGCAGTCGTCGATGTTGACGTAGACGTACCCGAGGTCGTCGAGGTTGTTGGCGACGATGGCGTCGGCGGTGGAGCGGATGAGGTTCTCATCGATGTTGCAGCCGAAGCGGTTCCAGCTGTTCCAGCCCATGGGAGGGGCGGTGATCGGGACGACGGGCGCAGCGGCTACGGTCGGGACTGTGGTTGGGGCCGCGGCTGCGGCGGGTGCGATGGGCGCTGTAAAAAGCGTTGCGGCGCCAATTGTTACAGCGATTAGATGGGCTCGAAGAGACTTGGGCACGGTCGACTCCCAACTGTTCGATCCGTTTGGAACGTGTTGAAAGATGTCTAACTCAAAACGAAGATGGATGTAAAGTAATGGATGTTAGGTTGCGCGAAATTGTGGACGAGGCGGGGTTGCGGGCGCTCCTGGCCGTCGCGGTGGCCGAGGCGACGCCGGAGGAGACGATGCCGCCGTTCGAGGGCCCGCCTGGCTGGACCGAGGAGAAGAAGGAGTTCTTCCTGGAGTTCTTCCGGCCAGTTGTCGCGTCCCGTGAAACGGTGGCCTTCGCGGTGATGGCCGACAACGAGATCGCCGGGTTCATGCGGCTGAGGCGGATGCCACAGCACGACTCCGGCCGTGACGATGCCCGTGATGCCCGTGATGCCCGCGAGGGCCGTGATGCCCGCGAGGGCCGTGATGCCCGCGAGGGCCGTGATGCCCGCGAGGGCCGTGATGGCCGCGATGCCCGTGATGGCCGCGATGCCCGTGATGCCCGCGAGGGCCGTGATAGCCGTGATAGCCGCGATAGCCGCGATAGCCGCGATAGCCGCGATAGCCGCGATAGCCGCGATGCCGGCGGCGGGAGTGCGGGCGGCGGCGGCGAGGGCGGTGACGGGGGCGATGCGGTCGGCTACGGTGACGGGCTCAGCACGGCCGAAACTGGCATGTGGCTGGGGCGGTCGTATCGGGGCAAAGGGCTCGGGGCGGCGGCGCTTGACGCGCTCTTGGCCGAAGCCGCAAAGCGTGGATACGCCCGGGTGGTGGCCGACACTACGCCACAAAACGTTGCGGCGCTTGGGGTTCTGCGCCGAGGGCGGGCCCGGATGCGGGAGGGGGACGGCAAGATCTATGCGGAAATTGCCATCGATCCAGGGTACGCTACTGGTCTAGATAAGTGAATATCTATGAATTGAGCTTCGTCTTCCCATAGCATCGGGCAATCGGCCATGGCGTCGTCCACCGTCGCGCCATGAGCGTGTCGGTCGGACGGACAAGTAAGCGGGCCAAAACGGCCCGCGAACATGGCCCATGACAAGGGGAGGACAGAGATGAGACTGCGTTTGCTTGCGATAGGGGTCGCGGCGGTGACGTTCGCCGCGTTCTCCGGCACGCAAGCCGCCGCGGCGCCCGAAGGTGTCATTCTCGCGGCGAACAGTCCCACCGCCATCACCGGCTCCTACATCGTGGTGCTCAATGACGTAGTCGCCGCCGCCGACGTGAGCACCTCCGCGGTCGGGCTCGCCAGCCAGTACGGCGCGACGGTGAAGGAGACGTGGCAGGACGCCCTGAAGGGCTTCCACGCCAACATGTCCGCGTCGCAGGCGCGCAAGATGGCCGCTGACCCGTCGGTCAAGTACGTCGAGCAGGACCAGGTCTACACGATCCAGGGAACCCAATCACCCACCCCGTCGTGGGGGCTTGACCGGATCGACCAGAGGGCCTTGCCGCTCAACAACTCGTTCACGTTCCCGGACCACCAGGGGGCCGGCGTCACGGCGTACATCATTGACACCGGTGTCCGCGTCACGCACCAGGACTTCGGCGGCCGGGCCACGTGGGGCACCAACACCACTGGCGATGGCAACAACACCGACTGCAACGGCCACGGCTCGCACGTCGCCTCCACCGTGGGCGGCAACGCCTTCGGCGTGGCCAAGCGGGTCAGCATCGTCGCGGTGAAGGTGCTCAACTGCGGCGGCAGCGGCACCACGGCCGGTGTCAACAGTGGCATCAACTTTGCCACGCAGCAGCACACCACCGGCGCGGCGGTCGCCAACATGAGCCTGGGCGGCGGCTTCAGCCAGAGCCAGAACGACGCGGTCACCGCGTCCATCAACGATGGCATCACCTACGCCATCGCGGCCGGCAATTCCAACGCCAACGCGTGCAACTCCTCGCCGGCCTCAACCCCGGCGGCGATCACGCTCGGCGCCACCGGGCAGAACGACGCCCGTGCCTCGTTCTCCAACTTCGGCACGTGCCTCGACCTGTTCACGCCCGGCGTCGGCATCACCGGCGCGTGGATGACCAGCGACACGGCGACCAACACCATCAGTGGCACCTCGATGGCGTCGCCGCACGCGGCCGGCATCGCCGCCCTCATCAAGGCGTCGAACCCGAGCTTCACCCCGCAGCAGGTGCGCGACCGAATGGTGGCCGACGCCACCAGCGGCGTCGTCGGCAACCCCGGCACGGGATCGCCGAACCTGCTCGGCTTCGTCCCGGGCGGCACCACCAACCCGCCGACGGTCGTCTTCGAGGACACCTTCGAAACCGCCACGGGCTGGGTCACCAACCCGAACGGGACCGACACCGCTATCACCGGTGCGTGGGTTGTCGGTAACCCGGACCAGACCACCAGCGGCATAACCTTGCAGCTGGGCACCACGGTCAGCGGCGTCAACGACCTCGTCACCGGCGCCCCAGCCGGCGCGAGCGCGGGCGTCAACGACGTGGATGGCGGCGTGACCAGCTCCCGCTCGCCGGCGATCAGCCTGCCGGCCGGAGCGACGCTCACGCTGAGCTACTCCTGGTACCTGGCGCACCTGAACAATTCCAGCAGCGCGGACTTCTTCCGCGTAAGCATCGTCCACAGTGGAGGCACGACGGTCCTGTTCACGCAGGCCGGTGCCGCCGCGAACCGGGCAGGCGCGTGGGCCACGGGTAGCAACAACATCACCTCATTCGCCGGCCAGTCGGTGCGGATCCTCGTCGAATGCGCCGATGCCGCCACCGCGAGCCTTGTGGAGTGCGGCGTGGACGACGTGCGGGTGACTCGCGCCTAGCTTTCCTCAATCGGATTGGCGTGAGTGTGTGTTCAAAGGGGGTTCCGGTTCCGGCCGGAGCCCCTCTTCCCTCTGGAGGTGTCAATGAAGCTCGTTCTCGCCGCCGTACTCGCGTTCGGGGCGCCGACCGCGCCCTCCGCCGGGTTTGTCGCCGGGCCGGAAGGTGAGATCCTGGGAGCCGGTGGGGCACAGGCCGTCGCGGGCTCATACATTGTCGTACTGAAATCCGGCGGTCCCCAGATCGCCGCCAAGTACGGCGGGCAGGTGGGGCACGTCTATGCCAAGGCGCTCAAGGGTTTCGAGGTGAGTATGCCGGAGGCGTCGGCCCGGCGGCTGGCCGCCGACCCCAGCGTGGCCTATGTGCAGCGCAACGGCATCGTATCGGTCGATCCGGGAGTGCTTGGTACGCAGCCGAACCCGCCGTCGTGGGGGCTTGACCGGATCGACCAGCGCAACCTGCCGCTCGACGCGTCATACACTTTCCCGAACACGGCGTCCAATGTGCACGCTTACATCCTGGACACCGGTATCCTGACCACGCATACGGACTTCGGCGGCCGGGCGGTGCACGGCCGTGATGTCATTGACAACGACGACGACTCCACCGACTGCAACGGGCACGGCACCGCCGTCGCCGGGATCGTCGGCGGCACCGCATACGGCGTGGCCAAGGGCGTGACACTCGTGGCGGTGCGCATGCTCAGCTGCGCGGGCTCGGCCACCATCGCCCAGGTCGTCGCCGGCCTGGACTGGGTGACCACCAACGCCGTCAAGCCGGCGGTGGCGGTCCTGCCGGTGGGTGGTCCCTCCGACACCGTCTTCAACGATGCGGTGCGCAACTCCATCGCCTCCGGCGTGACCTATGCCGTGACGACGGGCTCGAGTGCGAGCGACGCGTGCAACTTCTCGCCGGGCAACGTCACGGAAGCCATCACCGTCGCGGGCACCGACATCAACGACAACAAGCACAGCCCGTCCAACTTCGGTCCGTGCCTTGACATCTTCGCGCCGGGTGTCTTGGTTACCACCACGTGGTGGACCAGTGACACGGCAACGATCACGCTGTCGGGTTCGTCGTTCGCCACGGCCCACGCCGGCGGCGTGGCCGCGCTGATCGCGTCGCCCAACCCGACGTGGACGCCGCAACAGGTCCGGGACAAGATGGTCGCCGACGCCACCCCGGGCGTCGTGATCAATCCGGGTGCCGGATCGCCGAACCTGTTGCTGTTCGTGGACAACAGCGGTGGGCCCCCGCCGGGCTGTACGGGTACCAATGGAAATAATGTCAATATCCCTGACTCACCGGCCGCCGCCGTCACAAGCGGCATCGTCATCTCGGGCTGCACCGGAAACGCCTCGGCCACATCCGGGGTGGAGGTCCACATCATCCATCCGTTCCGCGGCGATCTGCAGATCGACCTGCTGGCCCCGGACGGCACAGTGCGCCGGTTGCAGAGCCGCAGCGCCGACAGCGGCGACGACATCCACACGACCTATGTGGTGGACCTGTCGTCCGAGACCCGAAATGGCAACTGGCGCCTGCGGGTGAGGGACCGGAGGGTCGGCAACACCGGATTCATCGACAGCTGGACCTTGCGGTTGTAACCCGTGAACTTCGGGTCCGGCGGTAGGGGTGCCGGACCCGAAGCGGGCGCGCCGCGATGGCGCCGGACCCGAAGCGGGCGCGCCGTGATCTAGCATTTTCCGGGATATTGCTGCCTCCCAACGCTTTGAGGCAGCAATATCCCGGAAAATGCGGCATAAAACGATCATGGGTTGCCGAAGCCGACGTGTGCTCGGCCGGGTCCTAGGCGGGCGGGGCGGTCGGGAGCGACTCGAACACCGTTTTGAGGTGGGTCTTGGCGCGTTGCCACGAGGCTTCCAACCGTGGCGCGGGATCCTGGTACACGAAAGAGGTCAGCAGGATGCCCCGGATGGTGTCCATCGCCGTGTAGACCCAGTGGGCGAAGGCTTGCCGCGTGGCCTGCTCCGGGAAGAGCGTCCGGGCGACCTCCACGACCGAGGCGGTGGTGGCGGGCTCCACAAGCGACAGTTGGCTGTGCAGTTCGGGATCGGTCCGGGCGGCCACCCATAGCTCGACCGTGGCGCTGAAGACCGGGCCCTGGTGGAGGTCCCACAGCAGGTCCAGCGCCCCATCGACCGGATCGGCGGAGGAGCGGATGCGGTCGAGTTCGGAGAAGGCCAGCTCGGCGCGTTTGGCGGCGAGGTGGCGCATGGCCGCGGCGACCAGGGCGGCCTTCGTGGGGAAGTGGTGGACCTGCGCGCCCCGAGTCACTCCGGCCTTTTCGACCACGCGCGTGGTGCTGGTACCCGCATAACCATGGTCGACGAGGCAGTCGATCGTTGCCTCGAGCAGTCGATGCCGCATGGCCGCGGCCCGTTGCTGTTGCGTGCGGCGGACAACCACGGGAGGCCTGGACATGGGAATGGGCACGGGCATGGGATCACTGTAGTGTCCGTCTTCACAAACATACAATTCTGACTGTATGTTTTCTGGCGTGGACCTGACCGACACCGCTGAGCTTGCCGCGTACCGGAGCAAGGTGCGGGCGTGGCTCGAGGCGAACAAGACACACGCGCCCACGCAGAAGATCGGGGTGCATGTGGCCGGCATCGAACCGTGGCGGGCCTGGCAACGGCGGTTGGCCGAGGCGGGCCTGGTCGGCGTGACCTGGCCGCGCGAGCACGGCGGGCAGAGCGGCAGCATGATCGAGCAGGCCGTGGTGAACAGCGAGCTCGACCGGGCGGGCGTACCGGGGGCGCTCGACATCATCGGCGTGGGAAACCTTGCCCCGACGGTGATAGCGCACGGGACCGAGGCGCAGAAAGAGCGGTACCTGAGGCCGCTGCTGCGCGGTGACGAGATCTGGTGCCAGCTCTTCTCGGAGCCGGCGGCCGGTTCGGACCTCGCGGGTATCAGAACGCGCGCCACCAAAACACAGACCGGCTGGCGGATCAACGGGCAGAAAGTGTGGACCACCAACGCGCAGCACGCCGCGTTCGGGTTGCTGCTGACCCGGACCGATGTGGACGTGCCGAAGCATCGCGGCCTGACGATGTTCATCGTGCCGATGGACGCTCCCGGCGTCATGGTGCGGCCGCTGCGGCAGCTGACCGGGGTCGCCGCGTTCAACGAGGTGTTCCTCGACGACGTCGAGCTCGATGACGGCTTGCGGGTCGGGGAGCCGGGCGAGGGCTGGACCGTCGCGCTGACCTGCCTCATGTACGAGCGGCTGAACCTGCTCACCATGCTTGACCAGCTGGGCTGGCAGCCGGAGCAGTTCGTCCAGCCCATCAAGGAAAACCTGCAACGGGCCGACCTGAGGCAGCGTCTGGCCGGCGTCATCGTGGACATGCTCGCGGTGCGCTACAGCGGCTACCGGGCGCTGAGCAAGGTCGCCCACGGCGAGCTGCCGGGGCCGGAGGCCGGGCTGGGCAAGATAACCATCGTCGACGCCGCGACGCGGGGCGCGCAGGTGGTGGCCGAGGCGCTCGGTCCGTCCTCATTGGACGGTGACTGGGGCTTTCTGCTCGGCGACATGCAAGGTCTTAGGAGCGGCGGGGGTACCGACGAGATCGTCCTGACGACGATCGGCGAGCGCGTTCTGGGCCTGCCGCCGGAGCCCAGGGTGGACAAGACCGCGCCATTCCGGGAGTTGGCATCATGAACTTCGAGCTGGGTCCCGACGAGAGGCTGCTGACCGAGGCGGTGCGCGAGGCGCTTTCGCGCACGGACACGCTTGCGGCGATGCGCCGGGCGCTTGACGGCGGCGAACCGATCGACCTCTGGAAGGAGGCGGTGCGCGGCGAGTGGACCGAGATTCGTGATCTGCTGCACGCCGTGCTCGTCCTGATCGAGTGTGGCCGGCGGCTCGCGCCCACCGGGCTGGTGGGCCACCTGACAGCGACGATAGCGATCCTCAAGGATGGCAAGGAGCGTGCGGCGTATGTCCCGAAGGGGCACCACGATTTCGTGCCGGACGCGGCCGAGGCGGAGGTGCTTCTGGTCGAGTTCCCTGACGGGCTGAGGCTTGTCAAGGGCGCGCCGGTGAAGCGGGTGGGGCGCTATGATCCCAGCCGCCCGTTGGGGAGCGTCGAGATCTCCGGTGAGGGGACGCGGGTCGACGGGGATCCGCGGTTCGCTTGGAACGTCATGCAAACGCTGCTGGCGGCCGAGACCCTGGGAGCCGCCGAGGCGGCGCTGGAACTCGCCGTGGCCCATGCCAAGCAGCGCAAGGCTTTCGGCCGGGCGATCGGCTCGTTCCAAGCCATCAAGCATCAGCTCACAGACTTGCTGCGGCTCAATGAGAACGCGCGGTCGCTGCTGTACTTCGCCGCGTACGCGGCCCAGAACGAACCCCAGCGCTTCGGGCTGGCCGCCAACGCCGCTCGCTTCGCCGCTGAGCAGGCGGCCGATGCGGGTACCCGGAGGAACATAGCTGTCCATGGAGGACTGGGTGTCACGTGGGAGCACGACGCACATCTCTACTTCCGCCGAGCGCAGCTGTCCCGCCTGCTGCTGGGCGGCCAGACCGAGGCGGGCGAAAGGGTGGTTGAGCATGTCCTTGGTTGAGCCGAACTTATTTGTGGTTGAGGCGGAACGGACCATCGCCTATGCCCGGGCGACCAACGATCCGATCGCCGCGCACCTGAGCGGGGAGCTGGCGCCGCCGGTCTTCGCGGTGGTGCCGGCGTGGGAGTCGCTGGTCGAGGCGGTCAGCCGGGTGGCGCCGGCGGAGGTGCTGCCGCAACTGCTGCACGGCGAGCAGGACATCCACATCCATCGCCCGGTCGTCCCCGGCATGCGGCTCGTGTCGACGGCCGAAGTCGTGGGGACACACGTCAAAACGTCCGGGACGACGGTCACGGTCCACTCGCTCTCGTCCACATCGGACGGTGAGCCGGTCAACGAGCAGTACATGGTGGCCTTCCTGCGGGGCTGGAACGCCGACCACCCCGGCGGCGAGCCCGCACCCGACCACGCCTTCACACCGCCCGAAGGCGAGGCGGAGAAAGTGTTGTCAGCCAAGGTAGATGAGGATCAGACGTTCAGGTACAGGGACGCCTCGGGCGATCACAACCCGATCCACGTGGACGATGAGATCGCCCGCGCCGTCGGCCTTCCCGGCATGATCGTCCACGGCCTGTGCACCATGGCCTTCACCTCCTGGGCGGCGGTGATCGTGCTGTGCGACGGGGATCCGCGGCGGCTCAAGCGGATCGCGGTGCGGTTCAGCCAGCCGGTCCTGCCCGGACAGGAGATCACCACCCGGTTCTGGGGCGGCCACTACGAAACGGTGTCCGACTCCGGCGCTCTGGTCATCAAAAACGGATTTATCGAGAGGGACTGAGCATGGGTGCACTGGACGGGCGGGTCGCCGTCATCACCGGCGCGGGGCGCGGGATCGGGCGCGAGCACGCGTTGCTGTTCGCCGCCGAGGGCGCACAGGTCGTGGTCAACGACTTCGACGCGGACGTCGCCGACACGGTGGCCAAGGAGGTCGGCGGGGTCGCGGTCGCCGGGGACGTCTCGTCCTGGGACGTGGCGCAAGCGTTGGTGGACAAGGCCGTCGACCACTTCGGCCGGCTCGACGTTCTCATCAACAACGCCGGCATCCTGCGCGACCGGTTCCTGGCGGACATGACCGAGGCCGAGTGGGACGCGGTGATCAGCGTTCACCTCAAGGGCCATTTCGCGCCGCTGCACCACGCCGCGGCGTACTGGAAGGCGGCGTCCAAGCGAGGTGAGGCGGTGCAAGGGGCGGTGGTGAACACCGCTTCGGCCAGCGGCACGTTCCTGCCCAATCCCGGCCAGATCAACTACGGCGCGGCCAAGGCGGGCATCGCCGCGATGACCCTCGTCGCGGCGCAGGAGCTGGGGCGCTATGGCGTGCGGGTCAACGGGATCGCCCCGGTGGCGCGCACCCGCTTGACCGAGGACGTTCCCATGGTGGGGGAGCTGGTCGCGGCCCCCACCGACCAGAACGAGTTCGACACCTACCACCCGTCGCACGTGTCGCCGCTCGTGGCTTACCTGTGCACCGCCGGATGCGGGATCACCGGCAAGCTCTTCACCGTCCAAGGTGGACTGATCCAGGAGCTGAACGGTTGGCGTGCCGGCACTTCGTACGAGACCACCGGTCCCTGGAGCGTGGAGTCGGTGGCGTCGAAACTGGAAGGCTAGCCGTTTTGGCCGAGCCAGTCGGCCAGGATCTCGGTGGTGTGCTGGCCGGGTGGGGCGGGCGGGCGGCCCAACGCCGTTGGCGTCCTTGAGAAACGCGGCGCCGGGGCGGGCTGGGTGACGCCCTCGTGGGTGACGAAGGTGTGGCGCGCCACCAGATGCGGATCCTCGGCCGCCTGGTGCATCGACAGCACCGGCGCCACGCAGGCGTCGCTGCCGTCGAACACCTCGGTCCACTCCTGCTGGGTGTGCTGCTTGAACTTGTCCGCCAACAGCGAAGCCAGGTGGGGCCAGCGGTCGCGGTCGAGGTAGCTGTACCCCTCCTGCTCGGAAAGGCCAAGGCGGGCAAGGAGCTCGGCGAAGAACTGGGGCTCCAGCGGGCCGACGGCCATGTGCCGGCCGTCGGCGGTCTCGTACACCCGGTAGAACGGCGCTCCACCGTCGAGCAGGTTGACGCCCGGCTCGTCGCGCCAGGTGCCACCGGCCAGCATGCTCCATTGCAGCGTCATCAGGTGGGCGGAACCGTCCACAATGGATGCATCCACCACCTGCCCGGCCCTGGTCGAGCGCGCTTCCCAAAGCGCGGCAAGGATTCCAGCGGCGAGATACATGGCACCCCCGCCGAAGTCGCCGATCAGGTTGAGCGGCACGGATCCGATGGCGTGCAACGCCCCGGCCAGCCCGATGTAGGTGATGTCGTGGCCGGCCGTGTGCGCGCGTGGCCCCTCCTGCCCCCACCCGGTCATGCGCCCGTAGACGAGCCTCGGGTTGCGCTCCAGGCAAACCTCCGGCCCGAGGCCGAGACGCTCGGCGACCCCGGGGCGGTACCCCTCGATCAGGGCGTCGGCCCGATCCACCAACCGCAGCGCCGTCTCGACATCGCCGCCTCGCTTGAGGTCGAGGGCGATCGAGCGCTTCCCGCGGTTGAGCAGGTCGAAACGGGGCTCCACGGCGACCGTCCCACCTCCGGGACGGTCCACGCGTACCACATCCGCCCCAAGGTCGGCGAGGAACATGGCGCAGAACGGGCCGGGCCCGATCCCGGCCAGCTCAAGGACTTTCAGTCCACGTAAAGGCCCGCTCATGCTTTGGTGTACATCGTGACGACGGCGGCGCCGCCCAGGCCGATGTTGTGCTGCAAGGCGATGCGCGCCCCGGGCACCTGCCGCGCCTCGGCCAGGCCGCGCAGCTGCCAGGTCAGCTCGGTGCACTGCGCCAGGCCGGTGGCGCCCAGCGGGTGGCCCTTGGAGATGAGGCCGCCGGACGGGTTCACCACCCACTTGCCGCCATAGGTGGTGGCGCCGCCGTCGATGAGCGTGCCGCCCTGACCCGGCTCGCACAGGCCCAGCGCCTCATAGGTGATCAGCTCGTTGGTGGAGAAGCAGTCGTGCAGCTCGATGACGTCGACGTCCCGCGGCCCCAGCCCGGCCCGCTCGTAGACCCGTTGCGCCGCAAGGCGGGTCATCTCGGCGCCGACGATGCTTATCGCGCTGCGATCCTCGAACGTCGCCGGGGTGTCGGTCACCATCTCCTGCGCGGCGATGAGCACCGCCCGGTCGCCCAGCCCGTGCTCCTCGACGAAACGTTCGCTGGCGAGCACCGCCGCCGCCGAACCGTCCGAGGTCGGCGAGCACTGGAGCTTGGTCAGCGGTTCGTGGATCACCTTGGACTCCAGGATCTCCGGCAGCGAGTAGATCGTCTGAAACTGAGCGTAGGGGTTGTTGGCCGAGTGGCGGTGGTTCTTCTCGGCGATCCGCGCGAACTGCTCCGCCGTCGTGCCGTACTTGGCCATATGCTCGCGGCCGGCGTCGGCGAACATCTGCGCGGCCATCGGCGCGGCGGTCAACTCGTAGAGTTCGGAGAGCGCGACGAGGTGGCGCATCAGCGGCTGCTCGCGGTCGCCATACTGGGCGCTGAGCGAGCCCGGCTGCATCTTCTCGAAACCCAACGCCAGCACGCAGTCCGCCACCCCACCCTGAACCAGTTGGCGGGCAAGGAAAAGCGCCGTCGAACCGGTCGAGCAGTTGTTATTGACATTGCTGATCGGGATGCCGGTGAGGCCCAGCTCGTAGAGGCCGCGCTGGCCGCAGGTGGAATCGCCGTAGACGTAGCCCACGACCGCCTGCTCGACCGCGCTGTAAGGGATCCGCGCGTCCGCGAGCGCGGCCGAGCCGGCCTCGCGCACCATCTCCGGATAGTCGGTCTCGTCGCGGCCGGGTTTGCGGAACGGGGTCATGCCGACGCCAACTACGTACACCCTGTTCATGATCGGGCCTCCCCGGAAACAGTCAGGACTGTATGTATCTTCACGCGGCATCCGCTCCGCTGGCAAGTCGTCTGCCCGGCAAGATGCTGGCAAGATGCGTGTCGTGGCTACCCCTAGGCACTCGCGATTCGAGGACGAGCCGGATCAGATGGCTTATGACACGGGGCTCACCCCGCCATCTTTACCACCGCCGTTACCGCCGCCTCCGACGATGCCCAACCAGCCGGGGTCCATTTTCGACACCGGCCTGTCGTCGACACCGCTGCCGCCCTCTCCGCCGCAGTACGCCAAGCTGCCGCAGCCGATCTGGCAATTCGACGGCGGATCGCAGGCGCATACGCATTGGACACAGACGCAGATGTCAGCATCGCTCCAGCCTGACCCGGGGCAGCAGGCCGCGGCGTTCGAGTCGGCCGTGCGCGCCGAGATCAAGCAGCTGGAGGCCTACTTCACCCGCCAGACCAAGCGGTTCCGCCTGTTCGGGATGGCCACCGTGGTGTGCGCCGCGTCCGTCCCCGTCCTCATCGCCGCGGGCGCGTGGTCGTGGCTCGCCGCCGCGCTCGGCGCGATCGCCGCCATCTCCGGCTCGCTTCAGATGCTCTACCGATACCAGGACTCGACCCTGAGCGCGATGACCCTCGCCAACAACCTCGACGGGGAGGTGGTGCGTTACCAGACCGGCACGACACCGTACCTCCCGGGATCGCCCGCCAACTTCAACACGTTCGTCGACCGGGTGACCAACCTGCGCGGCGACGCGAGCACCAGCTTCAGCGGGGTGTGGAGCTCGGCACAGATCTCCACCGGTGCCTGAGGCAACCTGCCCGGGACCCGCCCCGTGTACCAGAAGGTGACCCAGTTTCTACCAGGTAGCTTCGAAGCGTTCTACCACGGCACTTCGGGCCGGTTGTTGCGCTATGCCTACGGGCTGACCGGTGACATGGCCGAGGCCCAGGATTTCACCCAGGAGGCCTACGCCCGCGCTTGGCAGCGCTGGATGCGCTTGCGCGACTACGACAACCCGGAATCGTGGCTGCGGCTCGTCGTCACGCGGCTGGCCACCGACCGGTGGCGCTGGCTCGGCCTGCGGCGCCAGTCCACGCGGCCGGCCGGCGGGGATGCCGGCGGGGACGCCTTCGGGGATGCCGTACCCGGGCCGAGCGAGGATCTGGTCCTGCTGATAACCGAGCTGAAGCGGTTGCCGATGCAGCAACGGCGCGCCCTGGTGCTGCACTACCTGCTTGACCGCCCGGTGGCCGACATCGCCGAGGAGACCGGGGTCAGCATCAACACGGTGAAATCGTGGTTGCTGCGCGGCCGGGCCAACCTGGCGGCCCAACTCGCCGAACCGGCATTGCCGGCTCAAGGCTTGCCGGCTCAAGGCTTGCCGGCTCAAGGCTTGCCGGCTCAAGGCTTGCCGGCTCAAGGCTTGCCCGCTCAAACGGAGCTGTTCGCTGAAACCGTCCCCGTCGAAGCCATAGAAGCGCGGGGCCGCCGGGCCAAGCGCCGCCGCGCCACCATGCGCAGCATCATCGCCTTCCTCACCACCGCCGCCGCCACGGCCGCCTACTTCCTCTTCGGCCAGGTACCCCCGCCCGAGCCGATCGGCCCCGACCAGTTCGTGCCCTACGGCTACGAGCCGCGGATAGCGGTGGCCGCCCTGGACGAGCAGCGCGCCTACCTGTCCTGGCACGGCGTGGACGGCCAGTCGAAGGCCGGCATCATCGATCTGAAGCGCAACAAGCTGATCGGGAAGCCGATCGACCTCGGCCGGTGGGACGACATGTTCGGTCTGGTGGGACTCGGCGACGGGGGCGTGCACTTCCTGGGCGCCAACGATTCTGGCAACGCGCAGGACTGGGCGCTGTTCACCGTCGACCCGAACACCGGACAGCTGTTGTGGCGCTACAACTCCGAAGCCCAGGACGCCGCCCGGTTCGTGCTGCGGCAGGCCGTGGTGTTCGTCCAGGCCGGGCCGAACGGGCACGTCACGGCGCTCGACACCCGCACTGGCCGTCCGAAGTGGACGCTCGACGAGCCGCTCGCGGACGTCACCGTCCGCGCCGACGGCCAGCGGCTGGCGCTGCTCTCACCCGATGGCACGTTGCGGGTCAGGGACCCCGCCACCGGCCGCGTGCTCAATGAGCTTTCCGGCGTACCGGTGCCGCCGCCACGCGGCCAGTTCCTGTACATGCTGATCGAGGACTACCTCTATGTGTCCACCGAGGACTCGGTGTCGCGCCTGGCTCTGGCCGGCGGCCGCCAGGCACAGAAGATCGCCGAGTTCAGCCAAGGGGACGTTGCCGGCTGTGGCGGAGACATCTGTGTGGGAGGCATCGCCCCGCCGGGCGAGCCGAGCCAGGTCATCATCCTGGACAAGGCGTCCGGTCGTGAGCTGCGGCGGCTCAAGGCTCGGATGCTCGGCCGGCCGGAGACCTCCGCGCGGGGCATGATCTTCCTCGGCGAACCGCTCGGATCGTCTATCGTCTATGACTTCCAAGGGGTGGGCATCAGCCCACCGGATATGGCCGGCCGGACGGCACATTGGTTCGGTGACGACCGACTCCTGCTGATCCGGGGGAAGAACCCGGGCCTGTCCGACGGTGGGCCCGGCGCGGCCGCGGAGAACGCATTCGTTCTGCGGGCCGAGCTGAGCGTGTACTCCTTCGAGACGAGGAAGGAGACTTCGCTCGGGGAGGTGGTGCTGCGAGGCGATTGCGGTACCGCGAAGGCCATGATCGTGTGCCCGACAGAGACGGGTTTCCGGACGTACCACTAGGTGCGCCACTAGGTGGACCACTAGCCAAGATGTCGAGCGCGACCATAATGGGCTGCGTGCCCCACACCCTGCTCGGCAAACACGCACAAAAGGAACGGTTCTGGCAGAAGCCCGCCGCGATACTCATCGCGGTCACCACCATGTTCCTATCGCTGGCGGGCCTGACCGGCATCCTCGTGTACGAGAAGTATTGGGGCATCAAGCCGGAGGACATCTTCACCGCGCCCGGCCGCAGCCCCATCCTGCTTGACACCGAAATCCTTTGGGGCCCAACGGAAATCCGGGTCGAGAAGCAGATGGCGGTCGAGCTCGACCAGGCGGGCGGGCCTCTGACGGAGGGCAAGCCGGGCGGTGGGACCGCCAAGGACGCGCAGGACCTCTACATGTGGAGCGGGATCGAGGTCTCCAGCGCCCACGGGATCTTCGTGTGGACCGACGCGCAGCGGGCGCCCTCGATGCGCGACTGCGCCATATCGCTTGCCACCCAGGGCACGGGCAGCTACGTACCGATCAAGGACGGCATGCGGCTGTGCGTGGGCACCAATGAGGACCGCGTCGCCTACGTGGTGATCAAGAAACGGGATGGGGATGCGTGGCTGGTGGATGGGACGGTCTGGAAACAACGACTGTCTTAGCCAGCTCGTCCTCCAGATACCTCGGCCGCGCGATGATCAGGCCGACCACCGCCTGGATCACCGCCGCCGCGAGCAGGAACCCCAGCGGCAGCGTCCACCCGCCCGTGGCCTCGTAGAGCACGCCCACCACGAGCGGCCCGAGCGCCGCTATCACGTAGCCGGTGCTCTGCGCGAACGTGGACAGCGCCACGATGCCCTGCGGCGTCCGGGCCCGCATGCCGATCATCGCGAGCGCGAACGGGAACGCGCCCTGGCCCAACGCCAGCAACGCCACCCACAGCACGGCCCACACCACGGCCCCACGGCCGGGCGAGAGCGCAAGGCCGAGATAAGAGGCGATCATCGCGGCGGCGAGCACCAGCACGAGCCCTCTCGGATTGGCCCGGCGACCGGCGAGCGCTGGCATCAGCAGCGCGATCGGCATGCCGAAGAACGGCACCCCGGCCAGGAGCAGACCCGCCGCCGACGGGCTGAACCCGGCGTCGCGGAACATCTGGGCGAGCCATCCCATGGTGGCGTAGCCGCTGAGCGACTGTAGTCCAAAATAGACGGCCATAGCCCAGGCCAATTTGCTTTTAGCCACTCGGATTTTGGTTTGTTTTTCCTTGGTACCCGAAAAGGAGCGCCCGAACCAAGGAAGCATGGCGATGAACGACAGCGCCGCCCATGCCCCGAGCCCGGCCCGCCACCCACCGAACGCGTGGGCGATCGGCACCGAGGCGGCGCTCGCAGCCGCGGTCCCGGCGATGAGCGTCATCGTGTACACGCCCGTGATGAGGCCGCTGCGCTCCGGAAAGGTCTGCCGCACGACGGCGGGCAGCAGCACGTTGCCGACCGCGATCCCGCCGAGGGCGAGCGTCGACGTGATCACGAAGATGATCGTGGAGCCGGTCACGGCCCGCACGGCCTGGCCGGCCCCGAGGACGAGCATGGCGCCGATGAGGATCGCCGGGATCGGCAGGCGCCGGGTCAGCGCAGGCGTGATCGTCCCGAACGCCGCGAAGCACAACGCCGGAAGGGTCGTGATGAAGCCCGCCGCCGTAGGGGACAGGTGCAGCCCCTGGCTCACCTCGGGCAGCAGCGCGCCGAGACTGGTGATGGCGGCGCGCAGGTTGACCGCCACGAGCAGGATCCCGGCAAGAATGAGCCCGACCCCGGCGACCGGCACTCTCGCGATGGGAGGGCCGGCTGGGGCAGGATGAGCGACGGGGGCGGGGCGCATGCGATCATCGTAGAATGATGGGACGAATTTTGGGACAGGTGTGGTGGCCGACACCCTCAACTATGGTCGTACCGTGACGCTCCAATCGCCGACCCGCTCAGCACTCGTTCCGCAGGTGATCGAGCAGCTCAAAGCGCAGATCAGCTCGGGTGAGTGGCCCGTGGGCACCCGCATCCCGACCGAGCCCGACCTGGTCGCGGCGCTCGGCGTGGGGCGCAACACCATCCGGGAGGCGGTCCGGGCCCTCGTCCATTCGGGTGTGCTCGAGCGTCGCCAAGGCTCCGGAACGTATGTCACCGCCCGCTACGAGTTGACCGGTTATGTCGCCCGCCGTCTCGAGGCCGCCGAGCTGGCCGAGTCCATTGAGGTGCGGCGCGCCTTCGAGGTCGAGGCGGCCCGCCTGGCCGCGACCAGAAGGACCGCCGCCGACATGGACAAGCTCGACCGCGCGCTTGTCGCCCGGGAGAACGCCTGGCGCAACGGTTATGCCCCGGCCTTCGTCGAGGCGGATGCCGCGCTGCACATGGCGATCGTCGACGCCGCGCACAACGGCATGCTCGCCGAGTTGTACGCCTCGTTCCATGGCGCCCTGCTGGCGAGCCTGCGCTGGTCGGTCGGCGACCACCTGACCCCGGCGTCCTATGTGGACCATACCGACCTGGTTGAGGCGATTCGCGCCGGCGACGCCGACCGAGCCGCCCGCGCCGCGGGTGCGTTTCTCAACTGCTGACAATCCACTTCGGACTAGCACGGCAGCCGGACGGTGAACCGGCAACCGCCGGTGATGTTCTCCACCGCCACCTGCCCGCCGTGCGCCTCGACCAGCCCGCGCACGATCGCCAAGCCGAGCCCGCCGCCGCCGTTGGAACCCGGGGTGCGGGCCAACGCCGTGCCGCCGTGCCCGCGGAACGCCACGTCGAAAACCCTTGGCAGGTCGGTATCGGCGATGCCGCCGCAGGTGTCCGCCACCGCCAGCCACGCGCCCGGCGGGGTCGACCCACCCGTGACCGTCACCGTCCCGTCCGACGGCGTGTAGCGGATCGCGTTGAGCAGCAGGTTGGCCACGATGCGGGACAGCTCCGGCGCGCTCGCCGTCACCTGCGGCCACTGTTTGGTGGTGGAGACGAGTTTGATGCCGTGGGAACGCGCCAGGGGTTCGGCGGCGGCGACCGCGTCGGAGACCACGTCGCCCAGCGCCACCTGGGTGAGGGTGAGGTTCAACGCCCCCGAGTTGATGCGCGACAGCTCGAACAGGTCGTCGACGAGCGAGGCCATGCGATCGGTCTCCGTCCTCATGCGACGGTGGTACTCCGTGACCGTCGCCGGGTCGCTCACCACGCCGTCCTCGAGCGCTTCGGCCATGGCGCGCATGCCGGCCAGCGGCGTGCGCAGGTCGTGCGAGACCCAGGCGACCAGCTGGCGCTCCTTCTTGCGCGTCTCCTCCCGTGCGTCCTCGGCCCACATCGCCGCCCGGGTCATCCGCTTGCCGGTCCACCAAGCCGTTGCCAGGCCCAGGAATCCGGCCATGGGCACCACGATGAGTACCACATGAAGATCATGTGCTGAGATGAACATCTCAGCGGCGGCCGCCAGCACACCGGCCAGCACGGCAAGCACGGTCATCACCTGCAGCACCAGGATGTTGAGGGTGATGGACCGCCGGTGCAGCCGCCGCAGCAGCAGCGCGCCGGGAAGGCACGCGACCAGCGCCCCGGCCAGCGCTACCAGCAGCATGACGATAAGGTCACGAACCACAGGATCAACCACCATAACGGTAACCAACTCCCCAAACCGTCTGGATCCGCTTGGGATTGGCGGGATCCGGCTCGATTTTCTCCCGTAGCCGCCGCACGTGAACGGTCACGGTCGACTGGTCGCCGAAGGTCCAGCCCCACACCTCGTTGAGCAGGTCCGCCCGCTTGAGCGCCACGCCCGGGTGGGCCATCAAATAGGCGAGCAGGTCGAACTCGCGCACGGTCAGCGCCAGCTCCTCGCCGCGCAGCTTGGCGATCCGCTTGACCGGGTCGACCTCCAGGTCGCCGTCGCGCATCAACTCGCGGATCGGCTGCGGGGGCGGCTGGGCGCGGCGCAGCACGGACTGGGCGCGCAGCACCAGCTCCCGGGGCGAGAAGGGTTTGGTCACATAATCGTCGGCACCCAGCTGCAGCCCGGTGATCCGGTCCATCTCCTCGCCCAGCGCCGTGAGCATGATGATGGGCACCTGCTCGGACACCTGGCGGATCCGCCGGCACACCTCCAGGCCGTCGAGCCCGGGCAGCATCAGGTCGAGGATGATGAGGTCGGGGCGGACGCGGGCGTGCTCGCTCAGGGCGGTCTCACTGTCGGCCGCGAGCGTGACCCGGTAGCCGGCGCGCTCGAGGTAGCGGCGCACGACGTCGCTGACGGTCGGATCGTCGTCTACGACCAGCACGCTTGCCGAGGCGGTCATGGGATCAGCCTACGAACACACCGCGGCCTAAAGCACCTTACGGAGGTCTTACGAAACCATTGGGGCGCGCGGCCCCGGGGCTTAGAGTCTTCGCATGCGAAGGAGGGTGATATTAGGGGGCGCAATCGTCGTTCTGGCGCTCGTCGCGTTCGGGCTTCACTGGTACCAGCCGTGGAAGCTGTTCACCACCAGGACCATCATTGACTCCCCGCCCGCCTCCTCGACGCTGATCGCCTCCGGCGCCCTGGTGTCGCATCAGCACAAAACCTCGGGCACGGTCGAACTGGTTCAGTTGCCCGATGGGCGTTATCAGGTCATCCTGCGCGAATTATCCACTTCGGACGGTCCGGACGTGCGCGTCTGGATGACGGACCAGGAGCTCCTGCCGGGCAAGGACGGTTGGGAGGTGTTCGACGACGGCAAGTGGGTGGAGCTGGGCCAGCTCAAGGGCACCCACGGCCTTCAGGTCTATGACGTCCCGCCAGGCACCGACGTCTCCCGGTTCAAGAGCGTCACCATCTGGTGCAAGCGCTTCTCCGTCTCCTTCGGCGCCGCCCCGCTCTCGCCGGTCTAGGGCTTGGGGCGCAACGAGATCGTGGTGCTCGAACTGGATGGGGAACCGGTTACCACGGTCTCAATCCTGTGAACGCTTGACGAGGTTGCGCCAGCCGACGACGCCGGTGCGCAGGGCCTCGGCGATGTAGCGCGCCTCCGCCTCGGACTCGTAGCGGCGCGTGGTCGTCTTGCGCCCGGCGCGGTGCTCCACCTCGAACACGCCCGAGCGCGGGTCGCGACGGATGAGAACTTCTTGCCGGGGGGCACCGTGCGTGCTGTCATTCCACCAGTGTTCGAGCAACTCCACCCGCCGATATTATCGAACACCTGTGCTAACGTGCAAAACGTGATGGCGGGGCGGGCGGTCATTTATCGACGGTCCACTTTGGGCCGTATCGACGCTCGCTCACGCGACACGCCGGACGATATGGGGTCACTTTCGACGACCCGCCACAACATGTAGTGTCTGGCGGAGGATCGGCCAAGTGACGCGCGCCCGCACCTTGGCCGGATACGCAGGAACTTACGTAGGTAGGCCCGGCGGGACGGGCAACGGTGACGCGTGCGCCTGGAGGCGCCGCTTTGCCGTGCCCGGAAACCGCCCAGACTCCAGGGGGAGCGGACGTTGACCAGCACGATCGAAGCACCGACGGCTTCAAACGCGGTCACACTAGAGGATGCCGTTATTGTTGCGGCGCAAGGGCTTTCGGGTGTCCACCCGGCGGCGGTCCGGGTGGCGGGCTGGCCCGGCGCGACCGAGGCGGACGTCCGGATGCGGGCGATCGAGACCGCGGCCGCGCTCGTGGTGGACGAGCCCGCCTACAGCCGGCTGGCGGCCCGCCTGCTCGCCTCGCACATCGCCGAGGAGGCGGCGACGCAGGGTGTGGTGTCCTTTCCGGACGCTGTGCGCGCGGGGCACGATCTGGGGCTGCTCGCCGACGACCTCGCCGCGTTCGTCGCGGTCAACGCCGGCGGCCTGGCGGATCTGATTGACCCGGATGCTGACGACCGCTTCGAGTACTTCGGGCTGCGCACCGTCTACGACCGGTACCTGTTGCGCCACCCCACGACCCGCAAGGTGCTGGAGACCCCGCAGCACTTCCTGCTGCGCGTGGCGTGCGGGCTGATGGGGCAGGTGGGCAGCGCCGGCACCGGCGGCGTGACCCTGCCCGGCAGCGTGGAGGAGGTGGCGTCGCTTTATGCCGTGCTGAAGCGGTTGGCGTATCTGCCCAGCTCGCCAACCCTATTCAACGCCGGTGCCCGCCGGCCGCAGCTGTCGAGCTGTTTCCTGCTCGACTCGCCCCGCGACGAGCTCGAGTCGATCTACGAGCGGTACGGGCAGATCGCCCGGCTGTCCAAGTACGCCGGCGGCATCGGGGTCTCGTGGTCGCGCATCCGTTCCCGCGGCTCGCTCATCCGCGGCACCAACGGGTTGTCCAACGGGATCGTGCCGTGGCTGCGCACGCTCGACGCCAGCGTCGCCGCGGTCAACCAGGGCGGCCGGCGCAAGGGTGCGGCCTGCGTGTACCTGGAGACCTGGCACGCCGACATCGACGAGTTCCTGCAGCTGCGCGACGGGACGGGCGACGAGTCCCGGCGCACCCACAACCTGCACCTGGCCCACTGGGTGCCCGACGAGTTCATGCGCCGGGTGGAGGCCGACTCGTCCTGGTCGCTGTTCGACCCCAAGGACGTGCCGCACCTGGTTGACCTGTGGGGCAAGGAGTTCGACGCCGCCTACCGTTCGGCGGAGCTGGCCGGCCAGGCGGTCAAGGTGGTGCCGGCGCGCGAGCTTTACGGCCGCATGATGCGCACCCTCGCCCAGACTGGCAACGGCTGGATGACCTTCAAGGATCAGGCCAACCGCACCTGCAACCAGACCGCGATCCCGGGCCACACCGTGCACCTGTCCAACCTGTGCACCGAGATCCTCGAGGTGACCAGCGACGAGGAGACCGCGGTCTGCAACCTGGGCTCGATAAACCTTGCGGCGCATGTACTTTCCGGCGGTGTCGACTGGAGCACGCTGAGGACCACTGTCCGCACAGCGGTGCGCGTGCTCGACCGCACCATCGACCTGTCGTACTACCCGACCGCGCAGGCGGCCGGGGCCAACCGCCGCTGGCGCCCGGTCGGGCTGGGCGTGATGGGCCTGGCCGACGTGTTCTTCGCCCTCGGGTTCGACTTCGACTCGCCCGAGGCGCTGGCGCTGTCGACCCGCATCGCCGAGGAGATCGCGCTGTCGGCCTACGACGCCAGCGCCGACCTGGCCGCCGAGAACGGCGCCCATCCGTCCTATAAGGACACTCGGGCCGCCCGGGGCGTGCTGCACCTTGACCACTGGGCGCGGGCCCGGCCGGGGCGGCCCGAAGCCTGGACCGCGTTGCGGGACAAGGTTGCCCGGACCGGGCTGCGCAACTCGCTGCTGATCGCGATCGCGCCGACCGCGACGATCGCGTCGATCGCCGGCTGCGCCGAGTGCATCGAACCGCCGGTGGCCAACGTGTTCAAGCGTGAGACCCTCTCCGGCGAGTTCCTTCAGGTCAACCGGTACCTGGTGGAGGAGTTGAAGGCGCGCGGACTGTGGAGCGCTTCGCTGCGCGACCGGATCATCCGGGCGGAGGGCTCGATCGCGGGCATCGACGAGATCCCCGCCGAGCTGAGGTCGCGCTTCCGCACCGCCTGGGAATTGCCGCAGCGGGCGCTGATCGACCTGGCGGCGGCGCGCGCCCCTTACGTCGACCAGTCCCAGTCGCTCAACCTGTTCATGGCCTCGCCCGAGATCGGCAAGCTCTCTTCGATGTATGCCTATGCGTGGCGCAAGGGCCTGAAGACGACGTACTACTTGCGTTCCCGCCCGGCCACGGCGATCGCCAAGGCGACCGTGAACACGGGCCTGATCAAGCTGGACGTGGAGAACCCGGAAGTCTGCGAGGCCTGCCAATGAAGTCCCTCTTGAGCCCAGGCCTGGACCTGACATTGCGGCCCATGCGCTATCCGGACTTCTACGAGCGTTACCGGGCGGCGATCCGCAACACGTGGACCGTCGAGGAGGTCGACCTCTCCGGCGACCTGCCCGACCTGGCCACGCTCACGCCCGGCGAGCGGCACCTGGTCAACCGGCTGGTGGCCTTCTTCGCCACCGGCGACACCATCGTCGCCAACAACCTGGTGCTCAACCTCTACCGCCACATCAACGCGCCCGAGGCCCGGCTCTACCTGAGCCGCCAGCTGTTCGAGGAGGCCGTGCACGTCCAGTTCTACCTGACGCTGCTCGACACCTACCTGCCCGACGATGCCGAGCGCGCCAAGGCCTTCGCGGCGGTGGAGAACATCCCGTCAATCGCCCGCAAGGCCCAGTTCTGCTTCCGCTGGATCGACTCGATTTTCGACCTGCCGGCCCTGGAGTCCTTGGCGGACAGGCGTCGCTTCCTGCTCAACCTGATCTGCTTCGCCGCGTGCATCGAGGGGCTTTTCTTTTACGGCGCTTTCGCTTATGTGTACTGGTTGCGCTCCCGGGGGCTGCTGGATGGATTAGCCACGGGTACCAACTGGGTCTTCCGCGACGAGTCGATGCACATGGATTTCGCCTTCGCGGTGGTCGATTCCGTGCGCCGGGAGGAGCCGGCTCTGTTCGACGACGACATGGGCAAGACGGTGAGGCTGATGCTCGAGGAGGCGGTAGAGGCGGAGCTGGCCTTCGCCGAGGACCTTTGCGGGACTGGGCTTGCCGGCATGACCACCCGGGACATGCGGGAGTACCTGCAATACGTTGCCGACCAACGCCTTTCGCGCCTGGGCCTGCCCGCTCGCTACGGCTCCCGCAATCCCTTCCCCTTCATGGCGCTGCAAGACGTGCAGGAGCTGGCGAACTTCTTCGAGCGGCGGGTCACCGCCTATCAGGTCGCCGTGGCCGGCTCGGTCTCCCTCGACGAGGATTTCTAACGCGAGAGGATCGCTTCGAACCGTTGGGTGGCGAGGTCGAGCTGGTTGTAGATGTGCTGCTTGACCTCGCCGGTCAGCGGGGTGTCAGCGCGTGCGATGAGCTCGCGGAGGGCGGGGACGAGGGGGGCGTATTTGGTGGCCGCCTTGACCAGCTTGGGTCCGGTCGTATGGATCACGCCGACGCCGTTGTCGGTGAAGTCCGAGATCTTGATGACGCGCGCCCACGGCTCGTAGCGGAGGGCCTCCTCGACGTGGGCACGGTACTGCTCGTTGCGGTCGCGGTGCGGATCCCAGTCGGGGTTGGTGACGCACTCGACGAGCCTGGCCACGCGCGGCCCGAACCGCTGGGCGATGACGGCAAGCGCCTCCTCGGTGGGCGGCGGGCCCTCTTCGGGCCGGCCCACCAGCCGCCACGGCTGATCCTCGACCGCGTCGTGCAGCAGCGCCGCGACCAGTACCTCGACATCGTTGACGTGGTAGTACACGAGGATTCGAAGCGTCACCCGCAACAAGTGGTTCAGGTAGGGCTCGCGCACGCGGCGCTGATCGTGATGCAGCTCCGACGCGAGATCCAGCGCCTCGAGCAGCCGGGCGCGATCCGGCTCGGGCAGGTCGCGGATCTCCAGCCGGAACCGGTCACGCAGCCCCTGCTCCCCGAAGACCTCGGTGATCGCGTGCAGGGGCATGGTACGCAAATAGCCGGGGGCATCCTCCATGAAAGTTCTTTATATACGACCGTCTCATCCGATCGCCGATCACCCGGCCGAGAGTGCATATTGGATCGGGGGCCTCTGCCGGTGTACGAGACAACCATCGGACACTGAGCGCGGCAATCACGGAGGGCTGGGGGGAAGCGAGGTAAGTTTCCAATCGTGGCAAGGACGGCGAAGACAAGTGTCAGCGCGGAGCAGGAACCCGCGGGCCTGATAGTGCAAATAAACGGCTTGATGCCCGCACTGTCCCCGGCCGAGCAGCGGGTGGCGCGGATCGTGCTGGCCGACCCCGCCGAAGCCGCGCGCCGGACGATCACGGATCTCGCGGCGGCGGCGCAGACATCGGAGGCGAGCGTCGTCCGCTTTTGCCGCTCGATCGGGCTGACGGGGTACCCCCAATTGAGAATCAGGCTCGCCGCGGAGGCCGCCCGGAGAGTGGAGCCGGTCGATGCCCATGTCGCGGGCGGGTCGATCCAGCCCGGCGCCGACCTGTCCCAGATCATTGCCACGGTGGCGTTCAACGACGCCCGGGCGGTCGAGGAGACCGCGCAGCAACTCGACCCGGACGTCTGCGAGCAGATCGTGCACGCGCTGCTCAAGGCGTCGCGGGTCGACGTTTTCGGCGCCGGTGCCAGCGGTTTCGTCGCCGCGGATTTTCAGGCCAAGCTGCACCGTTTGGGCCGGGTCGCGTACTACTGGCCGGATGTGCATGGAGCGATCGCTTCCGCCGCCCTGCTGGGGCCGGGCGACGTCGCCTTCGGGATCTCCCATACGGGCACGAGCCGGGACACCATCGAGATGCTGGCCCGGGCTCGAGCCAACGGCGCCACCACCGTCGCCCTGACGAACTATCCCCGTAGCACGATCAGCGAAGTGGCTGATTTCGTGGTCACCACAGCGGCAAGAGAAACGACCTTTCGGTCGGGAGCCCTCGCCAGCCGGTTAGCCCAACTGACGGTGCTGGACTGTCTATTCGTCGCATTGGCGGCCCGAACCAAAGGAAAGGCCCAACGCGCCCTGGACGTTACTGCCGAAGCTATTCGGGGAAGAAATACGTCAGGCAGACGAAGGACGACGGCGTCATAGAGCGGTCCGCGATCCGTTCTCGTGGATAGGGCGACGCAGCTCACACGTGCTAAGTGACCTGCATCGCTGCGTTCGTGGCTCCCGGGCTGGTGTCATAAAGCGGGCATTTTGGAGGCCTGACGGCTTTCCGCCAATCCGATATCAGGAAGTTCACAGCTCTTCGTGACACTTTCAGGGGCAACGCGGAATCATCTCCGAGCGTCATCTGTTGTGCAGGTGTCAGCACCGCAGGCCCCTGCGGCGATTACGGGGGAGGACCCGAACGTGGAGAACATAACCATGCTACGCACGGATCAGGTAGCCGAGGAGCGCGACCTCGTCGGCGTGTACCTGCACGAGATCTCTCGGACGCCGCTGCTCGACGCCGCACATGAAGTAGACCTTGCCAAGACCATCGAGGCGGGGCTCTACGCAGAGTATCTCCTCGATGAAGAGAAGATTCCTGATGGAGTCTCGCGCGAGGAACTCGAGCGCATGGTAACAGAGGGCGAGCGGGCCAAGGACTTGTTCATCCGCGCCAACCTCCGGCTGGTCGTGTCGATCGCCCGGCGCTATGTGCGCTCCGGCATGCCGATGCTCGACCTGATCCAGGAGGGCAACACGGGTCTGGTCCGCGCCGTGGAGAAATTCGACTATGTCAAGGGTTTCAAGTTCTCGACCTACGCCACCTGGTGGATCCGCCAGGCGATCAGCCGCGCCATCGCACAGCAGGAGCGCACCGTGCGGCTGCCCGTGCACCTGGTTGAGGACGTGAACCGGATGCGCAACGTAGCCCGTCAACTCACCCGGGAGCTCGGGTCCGAGCCCGAGCCCGAGCAGATCGCCCAGGCCCTGGGCGTGCCGCTGGAGCGGGTCGCCGAGCTGATCCGCTGGTCCCAGGACACCGTTTCGCTCGACACCCCGGTCGGCGACGACGGCGATACCCAGCTCGGTGATCTGGTGGCCGACAGCGACACCCCCAGCCCCGAGGAGATCGTGCTGTCCGCGCTGGAGCGCCAGCGCATCGAGGGTCTGCTCAACCACCTCGACGACCGCTCGGCCGGCATCATGCGGGCGCGCTACGGCCTCGAGGACGGCCGCGAGCACTCCCTGACCGAGGTGGCTTCCCGGTTCTCGCTGTCGCGCGAGCGCATCAGGCAGCTGGAGATCCAGGCGCTGGGCCGGCTGCGCGAGCTCGCCCGGGCCGAGGGCCTGCAAGCCGCATAGCACCAACCGTTAGACCTACCCTCTTTCGCTGCACCACGATCGCCGCCCCGGAAAGGTACCCGGGGCGGCGATTCGCTGTGCCTGCTTGACGCCGGCTTGCTTGCGATGAAACCGTTGACGGCCAACGGGTTTATTGCTGGCGAGCCGGCCCGGAATCCAGCTGGGCCTTGAGCCACAGACGGTAAATGGAGTCGAGTTCGTCCGCGCGCGTCCCGGCCAGACGGGCCAGGCGCCTGACGAACCCGAACTCGGCTGGCAGTGCCTTGCCCGCGCAGTAACGGTGCAGGGTGGCCGGGCTGACATAGACGGTGCCGGCGAGGTCGCGATATCCACGGCCGGTGCGTTGTTTGAGCGCCAGGAGCGCGCGGGCGAACTCGATTGAGGGCAGGCTATCGGGCATAGGCCTCCTTTCTTCTCGGTTGCCATCTCTTCCCGGTTGCCATCGATGGTCGCACGCGAAGGCGGGAAGCCATATGCCTTGGCGTCTCATTCCGCGACCGCAGCCGGAGGTCAATCCCGGTGCGGCGTCTCACGAACGTCCGCTCCTTCCGTCGGTGGCGCGGGATGGGCGATGCTTGCCCTGCCCGCTCCGGCAGTGGAGGGGCACGGGGGTCCAGACGGGGGTTGCCGGGGCGGTGCCGGAGCGGTGCGGGTTTTGTCGCTAGGACCGCACGCGGCCGTAGCCGTTGGGCGGCATCATGTCCACATTGGAGATCTTGACCACTTCGCCGAAGGTCGGAGCGTGGATCACCTTGCCGTCGCCCGCATAGAGCGCGACGTGGCCCAGATCGGCGTAGAAGACCAGATCGCCGGGGGCGAGGTCGGAGCGGTTGATCCGGGCCGTCTTGCTGTACTGCATGGCGGCGTTGTGCGGCAGGCTCACCCCGGCGGCGCGCCAGGCGGCCAGCGTAAGGCCTGAGCAGTCGTACCCCTCCGGGCCGTCCGCCGCGAAGACATAGGGGATCCCGATCGCCTTGTAGGCGAAGGTGACCGCGACGCCCGCGGAGCCGGCGATCGCCGGGATCGGGCCGGTGTAGCGGAAACCACCGGTGCTGGCCGACCCGCGGGCCTTGATCTTGAGCGCGTTGAGCTTGGAGAGTTCGGTCTCGATGCCCTTGCGCTGGGTGTCGAGCACCAGGGCGCGGCCGGCCTCGATCTCCTCCTGGCCCTGCAGCGTGGTGGTGGCGGTGGCCTGCGCGGCGGCCCTCCGCTGGGCCTCGGTGATCTCAGCGTGCTCGACCTGCGCGAGCTTCTGGAGCGTACCAAGGCGATCAAGTAAATCGGCTCCCGGCCGGCCGCCGAGGATCGCGCTCAGGCCGGAGATTCCTCCGGTTTTATAGGCCGTATGGGCGATATCGGCGACCCGGCCGTGGGCGGTATCGGCTCGCTGTTCAAGCGCGGGCAGGGCTTGCCGCAGCTTGGTGATCTCCGCCCGGGTCTCGGCGAGCTGTTCATTGATCTTGTTGTACTGCTCGACAACCAGCTCAAGCTCGTGAGACTTCGCTTCAATCTGCTTCTCAAGCTCGGCGGCGCTCGGTTCGGCGTGCGCCGGGCCGGCGGCGACAAGCATCGCGGCGATCATGCTAACTGAGAGGGTGACCGTCTTAATCAGACTACGGAGCGTGATGCGCAGCCTGGGAGTGCTGCGTGGAACCAATGGGTGAGCCCTTCCTCAGGCCACTCGCGATCGCGGTTGCCGATCTCGAGTGGCGCTGGTCCGGTGCTGTCCGGGGGGAGCAGCGGGGGACCGGGCCAGTGTCGTCACCTTAACCAGGCACCTCTTCAAGACCAAGTCCCGCTTGGGAAGGGATGCCCGGATTAGGGATGAAACACGGCTAAGATTCCGTCACCTTTGGTGACAGTGACCGTGACCTAAGAAATGTGCCAACCTGACAGGTGGCTGATCGACGCCTTCCCATAGTCGCCTCGATCGGGTCAAAATTAGATCGCACACTCTCGACATGCGCCAAGCCATGCGAGCGAAGTCGCCGGCACTCAGGTGCCACTGAGTGCCGGCAAACCTCCATCCATGTTGATCGCGACGGAAGTCGCGGATTCGTTGTGCCTACAGGTTCAACCATAGGAGACCACATGGAGGCTGCCCGTTCAGAGATTGTCATCGTCACGATACGTCCCGGTATCGACATCACCCAGACGTGCTTCCGAATGGGCAACCGCCACTTCGAGCTGAAGGCCCTGCACGATCTCGAGACCCGGCACTCGGCGCACCATCCCCTGACCCGCAACGCCGGCCTGCTCGCCGCCCTCGCCGTGCTCGCGCTGGTCTTCCTGTCGCCGTTCATGCGCCCGGCCGGGATCATCGCCACCGCGATCGTCCTATGTGGACTGCTTTTCGTGGTCTTCTTCAGCGCCCAGCACCGCCCGCGTCGGCAAGAGCTGTGGGCCAGCTACCACGGCCACACCATGCAGATCTTCGCCAGCGACGACCCGTGGTTGTTCGGCGCGGTCGAGCGGCAGCTGCACCGCTCCATCGCCGAGGTGCGCCACGGCAAGCGCCAGGTGCCACCGACGACCACCAAGTCGGCGGTCCCGCATCCGTCCACAATGCACCCGTCGAACACCTACCCGGGCATGGTGGCCGGCTAGCGGTAGCGATCGCTGAACTCGCTTATGTAGGTCAGGGACTCCTCGGGCGACAGCGCCGAGGCGGAGAGCCGATCGAAGACCTGGCGGTGCGCGGCCACGCCGTCCTCTCGATCCAGCACGTGCGACGAAGCGACGGCGTTTTCAAGATAGACGGTGTCGGCGTCCGATTTGTCGGCGAACTCGAGCACGACGAACGGCCCGCCGACCGTGTTTATCCCGGCGCTGAAGGGCAGCACCCGGATCTTCACGTGGCTGGAGGAGTTGGCCACGACAAGCACGTGGCACAGCTGATCGCGCATGGTCTCCGGGCCGCCGAAGACCCGGTGCAGGACCGACTCGTCCAGCACGACATCGATGAGCGGTCCGTCCGCGTTGAGCAGCTTCTGCTGGCGCTCCACCCGCAGCCGCTTGCTCATCTCCTGCCGCTCACCGGGCGGGGCGGACGGCGCCGTGGCCGGGATGACGGCCGAGGCGTAGGCGTCGGTCTGGAAGATGCCCGGAATGATCATGGGTTGGTAGAAGTACAGCGCGTTGGCCTGCATCTCCAGGCCCAGGTAGGCGGCGAAGGCGGTCGGGAAGTGCTCCTTGTAGGGGGCGAGCCAGTCACGCTGCCTGGCCACCCGGGCCAGCCCGAGCAGCCGGGCGACCTCGGCCGGGTTGGTGACGTTGTAGAGCTGCAGGGTGGCGCGCAGGTCGGTGGAGGAGATGCCGACCGTGCCGGCCTCGATGCGGATCAATTTGGATAATGACCACTCCAGGAGGTCGGCGGCCTGCTCCTGGGTCAGCTGAGCGCGCTCGCGGGCAGAACGCAGTGCGATCCGCAAGCGCCGCCTCGCGACCGTTGGACCTTTCGCCTGGCTGGACATGACTCCTCGGAACCCTGACACGCCCAAAGCAAACCGCCAGCAGGTGGTTTGCCCCACGTCACGCCTAAGTGTACAAACCTTTCGGCGGGTCGGATGGCATGCTTTTCCACAGCCAGGGGGCGCGACGCCTGTCGGGTCCGGCCAGTCCCACTGCCGGTTGCGGAATGAGCTGCTAGATCCACTCTCACGGGTTGGGACGAACGGACCCGGACCATGAGGTCACCCCGGCGTCCCAGGATGTGATAACGGCACGTCGCCGGGCATGTTACGCGGAGTAGCGAAACTAATACCCCGAGCCAGGCTTATCAGCTGCTATGTTGCTCCGTGTCAGTCCTTAGTGTACAAAGCTTTTGGCGCATCACATGGCGGCATTTCGGGTGTGTGTCAGGACCAGCCGCCCTAAGTCGCTAGTCACGGGCTGTCACAGCCCAAAGTCCGACTATCGTTCACATTGGAGCCCATATGGCTGGTGGAGTATCCGGATCGTGGCGCCGTAGCACACGCTGCGGCGAGTCGACCCACTGTGTAGAGATTGCGCGGCTTGACCAGGGGGTCGTCGGGTTGAGGAACTCGACGCGTCCACATGAGACACTGACCCTGTCTCTTCCCGCATTTCGGGATTTGGTCGAGCGCGTCAAGAGCGGCGATCTAGATCGCTAGAAATCCGTTCACGTTCACTCTTGTAAATTCTTTGTTGCCCTGTGGCACCCTGAAGAGGGAACAACGAGCAGTGGGCGGGATGGCCATGGCTGAGAACGTGCACACGCGCATCTGGCACAGCGCGTGCGAATCAGGCGAATGCGTCGAGGTCTGCTTCGAGGGTGAGGCGGTACTGGTCAGGGGTTCGCGTGACCCCGACGGTCCGATGCTCAACTTCACTCACGCGGAGTGGCGCGAGTTCTGCGCCGCGATCGCGTCTGGGAAGATGAGGCTCTAACCCACGAGGGCCCAGATGGCCAGCGCGGCTTCGCGAGCGCTTGGACGGGAGGCCGCGTTCTTTGCCATGCACGCCCGGCACAGCTCGGCGACGGCGGGAGGCACTCCGGGTACGCCGATCACGGGTGTGGGATCCAGCCGGCGGGAGCGGCGGGCTCTGCCGGTCAGCGTCTCCACCAGGAGCGTGCCCAGCGAGTAGACGTCGTCGGTCGGCTTTGCCGAGGTGAGCGTCGAGCCACTTATCACCTCGGCCAGGCCGAAGTCGACCACCTTGGTGCCGCGCGGGGTCAGCATGACGTTGGCCGGGGTCAGATCACGGTGCACCACGCCGCGCCGGTGCGCGACGGCGAGCACGTCGGCGGCTGTCCCGGCCACACGCAGAGCCTGCGGCCACGGCAGCGGGCCGTGGATGAGGGTCCGGGTCAGGGCCTCGCCGCTGAGCAACTCCATGGCGAGATAGCCGATCTCGCGGCCGTGGGGCGTCGTGCCCCAGCCCACCCCAAAGATCTTGGGGACGTGCGGGTGGCGCAGCAACTGCGTCATGGCCGCCTCGTGCTGGATCAGCCGGGCGTACAACTCATCGACGACTTTAACCGCGAGTCGCCGGCCGGCATGGGCGTCAACGGCCTGGTAGACCGTGGAAACCCCACCCCTGGCAAGGGGTTTGGTCAGCACGTAGCGGCCGGCCAGGGTAGTGCCGATCGCCATCTCCACGGCACGTGATTCTCCCGTAAGGATGGGGACTGCGCCATGTCGGGAACATTAAATTCAGCTGATTAGCGTAATTTAATCGATCTTTTTAGAGATTTGCATATGGAATGCCGCGCCGGAGTTTCTCCGGATTGGCTACCAGGTAGATGGTACGGATCCGGCCGTCCACGATCACCAGCGACACGATGGTGATCACCTGGCTGTGAGCCCGGAGCACCATCGCGGGCGCCCCGTTGACCTCCTCGACAGCGAAGTCCAGGGTGGAGGCGCGGTCCATCCCGATCGAGTCCAGGAACAGCTGCGCGGCCTGCGGCGTGGAGACGGCGACGAGGAAACGCGCCACGTGGTCCACCCCGCTGAGCACCTTGATGGGCGAGCGCGCCTTGCCGCCGCCGTCGCTGACCAGTTCGACGTCGGCGGCGAGCATGCGGGTCAGCCCGTCCAGGTCGCCGTGGGCCGCGGCCGCCATGAACCGCTCGGTGACCTGGCGCCGGCGGGCACGGTCGACCTCGAAGCGCGGGCGGCGGCTGGCCACATGCTCGCGGGCCCGCTTGGCCAGCTGGCGGGCGGCCGGCTCCTCACGCCCGATGATCTCGGCGATGTCGGCGAACGGGAGGTCGAACGCCTCGCGCAAGACGAAGACGGCCCGCTCCAACGGGGAAAGCGTTTCCAGTACCACCAGCATGGCCATCTCGACCGACTCGGCCAGCTCGGCCCGCTCCGCCGGCCTGTCCGCCCCCGCCGGCTCCGGCCCTCCGAAATCCGGCCCTCCGAAATCCGGCCCTCCGAAATCCGGCCCTCCGAAATCCGGCCCGGCGCGATCCGGCGCGAACCCGAGCACGGCCGGCTCCGGTAGCCACGGACCGACATATGCCTGGCGCTGCGCCTTGACCTGCCGCAGGCGGTCGATGGCCAGGCGGCTGACGATGGTGATGAGGAAGGCCCGGGGTGACTCGACGCCGGCGTGATCCACCTTGGACCAGCGCAGCCACGCCTCCTGCACGACGTCCTCGGCGTCGGCGACGCTGCCCAGGATGCGGTAGGCCACGCCGATGAGAAGACCGCGGTGCTCGGTGAAGATCTCGGTGAAAATCTCTTCAGGCCGTGCCATCGGGCACAATCCTACGATGATCCCTCGCAGCCCGACCCAACGGGCGCTGACACCCGCCGGCATCGAGCGCTACGTCAAGGCCGCGATCCCCGGGGCCGGCGTCGCCTCGTGCGAGGAGATGTCCGGCGGTGGCTACGCGACCGTGTGGCGGGTCTCGATCGCGGGCGGGCCGGATGTCGTGCTGAAGGTCGGCCCGCCGCGGGAGGTGCGGCAGCTGCGCTACGAGCGGGATCTGATGGCGGCCGAGGCCGCCTACTATCGCCTGGTGCGGCCGCTCGGCGTGCCGGTGCCCGAGGTGCTTCACGCCGAGCGGGATTGGCTATGCGTCAGTTTCCTGCCCGGGACGCCACTGTCCCTTCTGGACGGTGATGATTTTTCCTGGGTACGGTCGCAGCTCGGTGCCGCGATGGCCAAGGTGCATGCGGTCACCGGTGACCTTTTCGGTTATGCCGGCGGCGACCGGCCGCACGGGGCAAATTGGGCCGACGTGTTCGGGGAGATGGTGGAGGACCTGCTCGCCGACGCCGTCGACTGGGGCGTCACGCTTCCGCTTGAGCCGCAACGCATCAGGGGCTTCGTCCGGGCGGGCGGCGACGCGCTGGCTCAGGTGCGCCGGCCCGCGCTGGTGCACTTCGACCTCTGGGACGGCAACGTGCTGTGCGAGGGCGGCCGGCTCACCGGGCTGGTGGACGGCGAGCGGTACCTGTACGGCGATCCGCTCATCGACTTCGTCTCACCCGCGATCGCGCACCCGCTGGAGGCGATCCCGGCGCATCCGTTCACCCGAGGCTACGAACCGCCGGTCGAGTGGGACGAGGCCGCCCTGACCCGGCTGGCGCTGTACCGCATGCACCTGTTCCTGTTGATGGCCGTCGAGGGGCCCAGCCGCGGGATGGGACCGGAGCTTCAGGCCAAGCGGGCCGGATGGCTGGTGCGCCAATCCGCCGAACTGAAGAGTTGAAGTAACTCGTGTGCACGCTGGCGACCCGGACTGGCATTGTCGTGCGGTGCTCCTCACCCTGACCACCTCGCACCGGCCCGCCGCCGACCTGGGCTTCCTGCTCGTGAAGCACCCCGACCGGGTGCACACCTTCGAGCTGCCCTTCGGCACGGCGACCGTGGTCTTCCCCGAGGCCGGGGCCGAGCGCTGCACCGCCGTGGGATCGCGGCCGAGCACAGACGATCATGATCCAGGGGCGAGCGGGGATCAGGTGGATACCACGCCGAATGGTGGGAGCATCAGGTCGTAGCTTTCGCCGCCGGGCAGGGTCGCCTGGATCCTTGTCTCCCAAGGCTTCGCCGTGGTCACCTCCACGATCGCGCCGTCCGGTGCGACGCCCACCTCGTGCACCTTGCCCTCGGCCGTGGTCACCCGCACCGGCCGGTCGCGGGTCGCGCCGACGAGCACGAAGGTCCGCCCACCGGGCTGCTGCCGCACGGCCGCGAACCCGAGCCCGCCCGGCCGCGCCCGCGGGCACACCGGATCGATGTTCTTGCAGGCGAAGTCGTAGGACAGATAATCGGCCGCCAGCCGGAAGGGCTTGTCCCCCAAGGCGATCCACAGTTGCGCGGCGTGGCCGCCGCCGGCCCGCTCGGTCTGACTGGCCTCGCGCTCGACCACCACGACGGTCTCGTCCCCGGCCGCCCCGGCCAGCAGCACCTTGGACAAATCGATGCTGGATCCGGCCTCGGCGGTCAGCCGGGCGGCTAGCGACGGCTCAAGCGTGACCCCTCGGGGCGCCGGCTCGTCGACGCCGTCAGCGCAGCTGCCCAGGGCCGAGGCGGTCAGCACGGCAATGGTGGTAAGGAGAGGTCTCATTGCTCAATCCACTCCAGGATTGCTTCCACTGTCTCCCGCACGGCCAGCTCGGAGGTGTCGAGCCACAGCCCCAGCCGGGGCGTCTCGCGCCGCAGGTAGGCGTCGAGCTGCGCGGCGGTCTCGTCGCCCGGTTTATAGGCGACCTTGCCGCGCGCCTCCTCCCGCGCCCGCACCACCTCGGGCCGCGGGGCCAGCACCACGACGTGCAGCGGCCGGGTTTGGATCGCCTCGACCATCTCGGCCAGGTACGGTCCGATCACGATGTCCTGCAACACCACCGTGAACCCCGCCTCGGCGTAGCCGTCGGTCACCTTCGCCGCGAGCGCATAGCGCAGCCGCAGTTGCCGTATGGCCTCCGCGGGTGGATCAGCCGGCCCCATGTCGACCCGGCCGTTGACCACCATCCGCCGGAACAGGTCGCCGCGCACATGTACCGAGCGCTCAAGCCGTTCGGCCAGCGCCTGCGCCACGGTCGACTTACCGGCGGCCTGGATCCCGGTCACCAGGATCACCATCAGTGCGGGATCGCCACGCGCTGGCGCGGGTCGGTCATGAGCCGGAAGCGCTCGATCGCCATGCCCATCTGGGTCCAGGTGTGGGTCAGCTCGACAAACCCCTTGTACAGCAGGCGTTTGTAGACCCCGGCCAGCTGGAAGCTGAAGTACATGGCCATCAGCGGGTTGATGAACAGCTCACTGCCGCCGGTGCGCGTGGTGAAATGCTTGTCCCCGAAGACGCCGCACATGGCGGCGGCGATCTGTCCATTGACGATGCTGGGGTGGTGGGGCGTGTGCTCCTGGGCGTGGGAGACGGCGTCGAGGTAGGCCTCGCCCTCCTCGCTGCGCGCCGGGATCGAAAGCGCCCCAAGGTAGGCGCCGTCCCGGTCGAGCGCGGCGATGTTCTCCAGCACGTGGGCGTGGCAGACCCCGTGGAACGAGTCGATGCCGAACCCGGCGCATACCACTAGCCGCACCGGCACGTCCAGCCCGGCCACCGCCACCAGGCTGGCCATGTCCTCCTCCGGGGTGCCCAGCCCGGCCTCGTCGCCGCGCATCAGGATGTCGGTGCCCCCGTCGACGAGCACGATGGCGTCGACCTCGAGGCGCTCCACCAGCTCGCGGTAGGCCCGCCGCAGCGGTTGCACGCCAACGCGTTCGAACGCGTAGACCGTCGGCGCCAGCTTCCCACCCGCGAGCCATCTGGCCAGCGTGCGCTCGGGGAAGTAGTCGCGCGGCCCGGCCGCCTCCGGCCCGATCGCGGCCACACCGGGGGCGACCCAGTCATCCAGGGCCAGCCCGCTCAGGTCGCTGAAGGTCAGGTTGCCAAGATGGACGCGCTTGCCCTCCTTGCCAAGCGCCAGCGCGAGCGGGAGCCCGGCATAGACGTCGAAGCCACCGCCCGCGCCGGCGACCAGCACTCGCTCGGCCGGTGCGAGCGCGGCGAAAAGCGGCGGCTGCCTTAAAGATCCTGGCGAAGTCAAAGCGGCCCAATCAATAGCGGATCATTGGCTTACAGCTCGCCCATGCTACCCCCAGCGTTAAGATCATGTATCCCGCCGGCAAGGGGTTGTGGCTCCCGCCCGTTGCGACGGGGATACGGGCGGGAGCCGGCTTTTTGCGGGTTACTTTCCTTGGGGTCGGCCGGGCCCGCCCGGGCCGTGGCCGAAACCTGGGCCGCCGATGATGCCCGCCTCGGCGGCCTTGAGGACCGCGTCCGCTTCCGCCTGGGTGAGCTTGCCCTCCTTGACCGCCGCGTCGAGGCGGGTCTTGAGGTCGGTTCGTGCTTTGTCCGGGGTTTGCTCGGGTCGGTCGGCCTTGCGCTCCTCGCGCAGCTTGTCCAGCGCGTCGCTGACCTTCGACTCGTCCACACCGAGCTCCTTGGCCAGGGCCGAAGCGAGCTGTTGGTGGCGTGACTCGGGGTCGTTGCCGGCGGCGGCCGCGGCCACGGGGGCGGCGATGCCGAGCGCGAGGATGCTGGAGGCGCCAAGGATGACCAGAGTTCTTTTCTTCATCGAGCCAGCGTGATGAGTGGAGTTAGGGCTGAGCTATGCGCTACCTGGCAATCCCCTGTCAGCCATTGCCTGGGGGCTATTCTCAATCTAAGCGGCGGGAGGGGCTCGGGCATGCGTGACCGGTGGGCGCAGTGGTTGCTGGACAGGCGTTTCGGTGGTGACCCGGTTTCACGGGAGCGGATGCTGCCCGGGCTGATGGAGTACCGCGACCGGGTGCTCGCCGGCGCCGCGATCCGGGCCGGTGATGTGGTGCTCGACGTGGGCTGCGGCGACGGGCTGCTCGCGGTGGGCGCGCTGGAGACGGACGCGGCCAAGGTGATCTTCAGCGACGTCTCAGAGGATCTGCTGCGCCGGTGCCGCGACACCATCGACGACCCGCGCGCCGAGTTCGTCCACACCGGGCTGCCGGAGCTGGAGGCGATCGCGCCCGAATCCGTCGACGTGGCGATGACCCGCTCGGTGCTGATCTACGTTGCGGACAAGGCGTCCTCGTTCGTGTCGCTGCGGCGCGTGCTGCGCCCCGGCGGGCGGCTGTCCATCTTCGAACCGATCAACCGGTTCTGCGATCCGGGGCGGCCCCAGCAGCTGTGGGGCTACGACATCACCGGCCTGGAGGAGCTGGGGGCCAAGGCCAACGCCGCCGCGGACAGACATACCGCCGCCGTCAACGGCCCGATGGTCGACTTCGACGAGCGTGACCTGCTGGCGCTGGCGCAGGGGGCGGGGTTCAGCGAGGTGAAGCTGGACTACAGCGCCGAGATCGCCTTGCGCCGCCACGAGATTCGGTGGGAGGAGTGGCTGCGGCACGCGCCCAACCCGCTCGTGCCAACCTTGGGTGAGATCCTCGCAGAGGCGCTCACGCCCGCCGAGAGGGAGGCGCTGGCCGAGCACATCGAGGCGCGCCGGGCGGCACCCGACGGGATGGCAGTGTCCAGGAGCGCGGTCGCGTACCTGACGGCGCGGGCATGAAGATTCACATACGCTGATGGCATCATGAGGGCTGGAGCGGCCGTCAATGGTTGGTCGTGGCGGGCCGCGGTGGTGTCGATCTGCGCCGCCGTGGCCGGCCTGACCGCCTATGGCATCGGACGATGGGCGTGGCTTGACGAGGTGGACGTGGCCGCGCACCGCTGGGCACCCGAGTTTCCGCGGCGGATCCCGTTCGTGCTGGCGCAGCTGGGTTTCGATCTGGGCGATGCCCGCGGGTTGACCTGGGTGGGCCTGAGTCTGGCCGCCTTTGCCGCCTGGCGCCTGCGTCGCTGGTACCCCTTGATGGTTTATATAATGGTTTGGGTTTTTCACACCGCCCTCATCCAGGTCCTCAAGGTCTGGGCCAGCCGGGGACAGCCCGACACCGAGCAGCCGTTGCTGGGCGGGATCGCCGGTGGCACAAGCTTTCCGTCCGGTCACAGCGCCAGCGCGGTGGTCTATTTCGCTCTGGCCGGGGCCTTGCTGGCCGCGCTGACCGGCGACCGGCGGTGGAACGGGCGCATGGCCGCGGTCGCGGCGGTGGTCACGACCCTATGCGCCGCAAGCATTTTCTACCTCGGATACCACTGGGTCAGCGATGTGGTCGCGGGCACGGCCATCGGGATCGCGGAGTGGGTCCTGCTCGGGCCGATCGCGCGGCGCCTGCTCAGGGTCGAGCGGCCGACCGAAGCCCTTACCTGAACCTGGCAACGCTTGTTGGCCGTGATGGCCAGGGATACCATAATCGTCAATATCATGGTGCGATGTCGGCGAGGGCGGGGCCACGATGAGCGACGGGTTCAAGTTCAACCCAGAGCGGGTCACCGCGGCCGCCCAGGCGTTCAGGAGCCGCCACGGGACGCCGAAGCAGCTGGCCGGGCCGCTTGACCGGACCGGTCCCAGCGTGCAAACCGGTGAGACGAGCCTGGACGAGGCGACGCGCGACGTCGTGAAGCAGATCACGACCATGCTCGGGCGGTACTCGGAGTGCCTGGAGCGGGAGGCGTTCGCTCTGGAGTGGACGGTGGCCGCGTACCGGACATCCGAGGAAGCCTCCAGGGAGGAAATCGAAGAGCTGGCCGACAACCCGGCCCTGCGCGGGTCACGGCCGCCGGTGGTGACCGGGGCGGCGCCGGTGGGCGCGCCCAACTACGACTCGGCGCTCAACCCGGGTTAGCGATGGGTGCGTGATGGACGAGCCGTTGATCGGCGCCGAGTGCGCCCGGCAGCTGGGCCGGCCGGAGGCGATCAGGGAGCTGGCGCAGGCGCTGAAGGACACCGGGACCGGCCTGGACCAACTGCTCTCCGAGCTGCGCCGGCAGGTGGCCGATCTGGTGCCGCGGGAGTGGGACGGCGCCGGGGCGACGGGTTTTCAGGATCACACCCAGCGCGAGATGGACGCGGTGAGGCGAGCGTCCGAACGGACGCAACGGCTCGCGCAGGCGGCCCTCACGTTCGCCGGCAAGCTCGACGAGGCCTGGGCCGAGTTCGTTCAGGCACAGGTGCTCTGCCTCAGGTACCAGCTCACGATCGGGCGCCGGGGCGCAGACCCTTGCGGGGTCTACCCGCTCGACATGAGCGGCGGGCGCGTCTCGCGCGAGGTCGAGGACGCGCATATCCAAGCCATGCGCCATATCGAGGTCGCGAGGCAGATCGCCGAGGTGGGCCGACAACAGTTCAGGTGGACCGTCACGGAGGACTGGCGCCAGCGTTTGGAGATCCTGACGCCGCTCGGGATGGGCGTCATGATGAGCATGGTCGTTGCCGGCGCGCGTCCGCGGGCGAGCTACCTGCAGCGGGGCTCGAGGCACCGCCCACCGCACTGGGAGCACGGCGAGATCAAGCCGCACGGACAGGTGGACCGGGGCCTGAACCAGCTGCTCAACCGGCCGGGGACGGTCCCCGGCCGCAACTACGGGCTCGCCACCTACGACGAGCACGGCAACGCCTATTTCCACGTCTTCCGGCTGCGGCGCGACCACACCTGGGAACCGCTGTGGAGCCGGCACATCGGAACGATTCCCCCGCATCCGCAGGGGTACCAGCCCGGCTCGACGCAGTACGGCGGCCATGCGGAACTCCACATTCGCGGCCACGTCTCCCGGTTCGACGGCCGCAACATGAATGACCACCTGGTCAACTCGGGCGGGGTCGACCTGCTGCCCCGCTAGAGGCCTGCCTTGAAACTGTTGCGCGTGCCCTCGGCCTGAGGTATGTTGTTCTCAATCTGAGATGTTCTGAGAGTGAGAATGACATCGTGGTGAGTGAGCGGGAGTTTCTCGCGGCGTATGACCCTCGGGCGTTCGCCCCGATGGCGGTCACGGTCGACATCGTGGCGCTGACGATCCGCGAGGGCGTGCTGCACGTGCTGCTGGTCGAGCGGGGCGAGCATCCGTTCGCCGGCAAGCTCGCGCTTCCGGGCGGGTTCGTGCGCGAGGAGAGCCTCGACGACGCGGCCTTCCGCGAGCTGAGCGAGGAGACGGCGCTGGACCGGGTGCACCTCGAGCAGCTGGCCACCTTCGGCGATCCCGGGCGTGACCCTCGCATGCGGGTCATATCCGTTGCCTACCTTGCGTTCGCGCCCGGCATGCCCGATCCCCGGCCGGGCGGCGACGTGAGCGCGGCCCGGTGGGTACCGGTGAAAAAAGCCGGCGGGCTCGCCTTCGACCATGACGCAATCCTGGCCGCCGGGCTGGAAAGGTCCCGCGCCAAGCTGGAATACACACCGTTGGCGACGGCCTTCGTCGCCGACGAGTTCACCATCGGGGAGCTCAGAGCCGTCTATGCGGCGGTGTGGGAGGAGCAGCCGCACGCCGGCAACTTCCACCGCAAGGTGCTGTCGGTGCCCGGGTTCGTGGAAAACACCGGTGCCACCACGGAAAAGGGGGGCGAGCGAGGCGGGCCACGAGCGCGCCTCTATCGCGCCGGACAAGCCAACCTGTTGTACCCACCTATATTACGGAGGTAAGGAGAATGGGTCACGGACGTTGGTCATGCGACACCTACGATGCGGCGGCACGCTATCGCCGCGCCCGCGGGGAATCCGCCTTCGCCTACAGCGACAGCGGCGCCCGCAAGGTCCACCCCCGGCTCGACCCTTACGGGGTGACGGTCCGGGAGTGCCGGGACAGCGACGAGCACGCCCGTTCGACGGCGATCGCGGTGCTCTTCGACGTCACCGGCTCGATGGGGCACGTGCCGAGGGTGCTCCAGACGAAACTACCCGGCCTGCTCAACCTGGTGCGGGACAAGGGATACGCCACCGATCCGCAAATCCTGTTCGGGGCGATCGGCGACGCCACGTGCGACCATGTTCCGCTCCAGATCGGACAGTTCGAATCGGACAACCGGATGGACGAGGATCTGAGCCTGATCGTGCTCGAGGGCGGCGGTGGCGGGCAGCGCACCGAGTCCTACGAGCTGGCGATGTACTTCATGGCCAGGCATACCAGCCTCGACTGCTGGGAGAAGCGCGGCCGCAAGGGATACCTGTTCATCATCGGCGACGAGATGCCCTATCGCGAGGTGAAGCCCCGCGAGGTCAACACCATCATCGGGGAGCGCACCGAAACCATTGCGGTGCAACGCATCGTAGCCGAGCTGCAGCAGGCCTACGACGTGTACTACCTCATGCCCGCCGGCAGCAGCTACGTCGGGGATCAGCAGATCCTGTCGACCTGGCACCGGCTGTTGGGGCAGAACGTCATCGAGCTCGACGACCTGGACGCGGTCTGCGAGGTCATCGGCCTGACCATCGGCCTCGGCGAGGGCGCCATCGACCTCGACTCGGGCCTGTCCGACCTGATGGAGGTCGGTTCCGGGGCTGCGGGACGGGGGGACGGCGGGCGGGATAGGCAACGGGCGCGCGAGGTGGTCGCCCGGGCGCTGGACAAACGCTGGGTGTGAGCGGACGCTTGCGGGAGCTCATCATGAGATTGGGTTTGGTTCATGCCAACGCCGCGGGCAATGGCCGACGCGGGAGGCCATCGGCATGACGCACTTTGCGGTGGTGGACCTCGGCTTCGGTGACGCGGGCAAGGGCACCGTCGTGGACTGGTTGTGCGCCAACGAGTCTGTGAGCGCGGTCATCCGCTTCAACGGGGGCGCGCAGGCCGGACACAATGTGGTGACGCCCCACGGGCGTCACCACACCTTCTCCCAGTTCGGATCCGGGACGTTCCAAGGGGTGCCGACGTTCCTGTCGCGGTTCATGATTGTGGATCCGCTGGCGCTGTCGGCCGAAGCGGCGGCTCTCGGTGACCCATATGAGCTTTTGACCGTCGACCCGGACGCGTTGCTTGCCACGCCATGGCACCGGGCGGCCAACCGGAAAAGAGAGACGCTGCGCGGCCGGGGCCGGCATGGAAGCTGCGGCTTGGGGGTGGGCGAGGTTGCGGCTTTTTCCTTGGTACCGGGAAGCGAGCCACCCCGCGTCGCCGACGCCCGGGCGCCGGGGCGGCTGCGGGCCCGCCTGCGCGCGCTGCGTGACCATCTCACCGATGAGCTGGGTCCGCTCGATGGCCCGCCGATCGACGATTTCGTCGACGTCATGCGGGATTTCGCGTCGGTGGTGTCCATTTCGGACCGCCTGCCGCTGGACGGGCCCTGCGTTTTCGAAGGCGCGCAGGGCGTGCTGCTTGACGAGTGGCGCGGGTTCCACCCGTACACGACATGGTCTACGACGACGTTCGACAATGTGCTTGAGCTGACCACCGACATCGTCAGGCTGGGTGTGGTACGGACCTACACCACCCGGCACGGGCCCGGCCCCTTCGTCACCGAGGACGCGTCACTGTCCTTTGTGGAGCCGCACAACGACACCGGACCGTGGCAGGGATCGTTCCGCTTGGGACACTTCGACGCGGTCGCCCACCGCTACGCGATCGAGGTGTGCCGGGGAGTGGACGCCCTCGCCGTCACCCACTGCGACGTTGCGGTCTGCGCCTACTGCGACTCGTACGACACCATGGACCGGATAGAGCCGGGTCCTTTCCAGGATCTGGATTACCAGGAACGTCTGACCCGCAAGCTGATCGCCGCCCGGCCGGTGCTCACGCCCGGCCCGCCGCCCATCGGGCAACTGCTCGGCGCGCCGGTGCTCGTCGAGTCCCACGGACCACGCACCAACGAGAAGAAGAGACTATGAACCGCAAAGCCATAGCCGAACAGACCGTCCAGATCCTCGACGCCCGCGGCTATCCCGGGGTCGACCTGACCGAGCTCATCGACACCGCCGTCGCCGGCACCCGGCTCCACCTCTCGGACGAGGCCCTTTCCCCGGCGGGGCAGGTGAATCCGTCGCCCCTCATCGAGGTCACCTTCGAGTCAACGCTCGCCGCCGCCCGGCGGGCCGGGCCCGGCTCGGCCAGCCTCGTCTTCGCCTCGGCCCGCAACCCGGGCGGCGGCTTCCTGGGCGGCGCCGAGGCGCAGGAGGAGAGCATCGCCCGGTCGTCGGCGCTGTACGCCTGCCAGCTCACCCAACCGGCGTTCTACGAGGCGCACCGGGCCAGCCGCGACCTTCGCTACTCCCACCGGGCCATCTACTCGCCCGCGGTCCCGGTGTTCCGCAACGACAAGGGCACCCTGCTCGAAAGCCCATACACCACCGCGATGCTGACCTGCGCCGCACCGAACCTGGGGGCCATCCGCAACCCGGACGTCAGGGTCACGGTGCCTGAAGTGCTGCGCGCTCGTGCCTCGCGCGTGCTGGAGGTCGCCGCCTTCCACGGGCATCGCACCCTGGTGCTGGGCGCCTGGGGCTGCGGCGTGTTCCGCAATGACGCGGCCGTGGTCGCCGAAGCCTTCGCCCACGCTCTCAAGACCGTGCCCCACTTCGACTTCGTGGTCTTCGCGGTGCGCGACCGCCTCCCCAACACCCCGGTCTACCGCACCTTCGCCGCCGCCTTTGGCTGAGCGGGCCGCCTTTGGCTGAGCGGGCCGCCTTTGGCTGAGCGGGCCGCCTTTGGCTGAGCGGGCCGCCTTCGGCTGAGCGGGCCGGCGTCAAACAGCCGTCAAACAGCCGACAGGTGGCGTATGCCTGGGCTACTGTGTCGATACCATCCGGTCCTTGAGCGTTGGGGGGTGGACCATGGGTGAGTCCCACTGGGACCGCAAACGGCGGCACCTGAACGAGGATCATGAGTTTCGGCGCAAGCAGTCCAAACGAACGATGGGTCTGATCAAATCCCAGGAGCGGATCGATCGGCTCACCGACGCCATCGATGACGCCGGGGCGGCGCCGGCATCTGAACGCCCGGTGTCCAAGGAGTTCACGCGCCTTGGCGTGGAGTGGATGCGCAAGAAGACCTCGATCCTGGCGGCGATTTCCGGCAATCCCTTCCTGACCGACAGCATGAAGGCGGAGTGGTGCCAGATGCTGCAAGCGCAGGCCCTAACCGAAGACGACGATGCCGACCTGACCGGCCTGCGGGGCAGGGTACTCTTGGAATCGGTCAAGTTCGATGGCCGGTTAGGACGCTCCGCCAGCATGACGGAGCTGGTCGGCGACCTGGAGACGCTGATCGGGATACGGGTCCAGGCTCGCGCCCACTGGTGAGAGCGGCTTAGCCGTCCTACCGTCGGCTCATGGACATCGAGCTTCGTCATCTTCGGGTGGTATGCGCGATCGCCGACGCGGGCAGCGTCACGAAGGCGGCGGCCGTGCTCGGCCTCGCGCCACCGGCGTTGCTGACGCAGCTGGGCCGGATCGAGCGTTCCATCGGCGGGCGTCTGTTCGACCGAGACCGCCACGGGGCCAGGCCCACCCCGCTGGGTGACCTGGTGCTCGCCCGGGCCCGGCTGCTGCTGCCCGCGATCCAAGGGCTTCAGGCCGAGGCGAGTTTGCTGGCCGGTGCCGGGCAGCCGACGGCCGGCTTCCGGCTGGGCGCCACCAACGGGCCAATCATAGGCGGTCTGGTGCAACGGCTTTCGGCGCACCATTCCAGCGCCCATGTCTCGACCTACACCTCGTGGTCGGCGGAGGAACTGGCCGGCATGGTGCGGGCCGGAAGGCTCGACTATGCCGTCATCGGGGTGTGCGGGGACGCGATGCCGCCGCGCGAGGCCGGGCTGGTCTGGCGGACCGTCGCGGTCGACGCCGTCTGCGTGCTGATGTCGGACCGGCACCCGGCGGCCGCCGGCGTGGAGGTGGATCTGGCGGTGCTCGCCGAGGAGCAGTGGGCCAACGCGCCGGGCGACGGCTGTTTCAACGACTGTTTCTCGGCGGCCTGCGCGCGGGCGGGATTCTCCCCCAAGCGCGTCTTCGAGACCGATGTGGCCGGGTGCCTCGATCTGCTCGCCGCCGGCACCGCGGTGGTGCTTTGCCAGGGTACCTTCCGCCGGTTGCCCGGCATCGCCATGCGACCCATCGCCGGTACCCCGATCCGCTGGCGCCATCTGGTGGGCTGGCATCCCGGGCAGGTCACCGAGACCGGGGCGGCGACGGTGCTGTCCCACGCGGCGCGGGCATACCAAGAGGTCGTCGACCGCAATCCCACCTATGCCTCGTGGCTGGCCGGCTGCCCGCAGCTTGGGCTGCGGCAGCCGGCCACGGTGTAAGGCTCTTAGAGGGCGAGCGTCCAGGTGTCGAGGAAGCCGCTGTCGCCGGCGAACACGTCCTGCACCCGCAGAGTCCAGGTGCCGTTGGCGGCCTCGCCGGAAAGGTCGGCCGCGTAGGTGGCGTCGACGTTGGCCGCGCTGTCGGAACTGTTGGAACTCTTGAGCCGGTAGGTGGAACCGTCCGGTGCGGCCAGGGTTATGACCAGATCCCCGCGGTACGAATGGACAATGTGGACCTCGACCCGCGAGGCGGCCGACACCGGGCGGGCGCAGCCGGTGACCGTCACGGGGCTTGCCACCGTGGCACCGGTATCCGGAATCGTGACGTTGGTACCGTTGCCGCCGCCGCAAGGCCCACCCGGTGTCGCCGTCGGCGTCGGTGTGCCGCCCCCACCTCCGCCGAGCACCGTGTTCACGGTGATGGTGACGTTCGTGCAGGAGTTCGCGTACGACCCGAGAGCGTTCTTCTCGGCTGAGTCCGTGCTCAGGCCCCAGCGCGTCTTCACCGCCGCCCACTCGCCGATGTAGCGGCAGCGCACACTGCTCAGCGGCGGCACCCACTCGGCCGGGTCCTGATCGCTCTTGGACTGGTTGACGTTGTCGGTGACCGCGACCAGGCTGCGGCCATCGCCGAGGTCGTTGGCGTAGGCCTGGCGTTGGGCGGTGGTCCAGTGGCGCGCGCCGGAGTCCCACGCCTCGGCCAGCGCTACGACATGGTCGATGTCGACGTCGGAGGTGGCGGTCCAGGAGGCGCCGTCGTAATAGGAGAACCAGCGCCCACCGCTGAGGCCGCAACCCGAGCCCACCGACGGGGCCGTGACCGCCTCGGCGATGAGCACCTCGTACCTGGTGTTGCAGCCATCGCCGTCGGCGTCGATCCAGTGGGGGAACAGGTCTCGGCTGTAGCCGGTGCGGACCTCGGTGGCCACCGGCAGGTCGGCGATGAGTGTGCGCAGGGGTTTGGAGATGGTGACCGCTTGGGCCGGATCGGAGTGGTACACGGCCAGGGCGAGGCCGGCGGTCATGGCCAGCGCGACAACTCCGGTCAGCGTGCGAAGTCGGGACATGTTGGTGTTTCTACCGGTACGGCGGCGGCCGGCCCAGTCCCACTTGACTCCTACCGCGCGCGTTTGTTCACCTGGCGCCTTGTGCGGCATGGGTCGCTGGATCAGCGGCGACGGCATGATCGAAATTGAGAGACGACGCCGACCTCGTCGCGGTCGCGGACGAGGTTCTGCGCGCCATCATCGCCGCGTTGCGCGACTATGACCTGGACGGCGCGCGGCTGATCCACGCGGCGCGAAGTGTCAGGGTGGCCGCGCACGGTTTCGCCACGCTGCAATCGAGCGGCGGGTTCCAGCTGGCCGAGGATGTCGACGAGAGCTACGAGATCCTTATCGACATGATTATTGATGGGGTGGAGAGGCTGTCAAAAGCTCCTGACCATCAAGTTCGGTGACGGTGAACGGATCCGGGGCCAGGACGGTGACGGCGGCGGCATAGCCCGGGCGGGGCGCGGTCAGGTCTCGCACGTTGTGGTCGGGCGCGTGCGGCAGCACCGTGAGGGTGGACATGCGCACATGCAGGCCCTCGCCGGTGGCCTTGAGGATCGACTCCTTGCGGGTCCAAGCTTGGTAGAAGAACGTGGATGGTCTCTCCAGCGCGGCCAGCTCGGCCGGGGAGAAGACATAGCCCAGCATGGATTCGATGTCGGTGTGGCGCTTGGTCTCCTCGACGTCCACCCCGATCGGCCCCAGCTCGGTCAGGGCCACCGCGATCAGATCGCCGGAGTGGGAGACCGAGACGTGCAGGCTGCCCGTGGGGGCGGATATCGCCGGTTTGCCGTGAGGCTCGCCACAGCGCGAGCAGGCGCGCTCGACCACCGGCCGGGAGCCGAGCTGCTTCCAGGCCGCCAGGTGCAGCAGCGCGTTGGCGGTGGTGAACCGGTCGCGGTCCTCCTCGCGCCGGTAGGCCTCGGCCCGTTTGACCTCGGCCGGAGAGAGGAAGTCGCGGTGCCAAGGCTGCGCGTCGCGAGGGGAAGCCCACCAGACTGTCACCGGCATGGGGGCATTATTAGTTGGTGACCGGCTCTCTTGGCAAACTGGCAGATCTCGCCTCGCGGGGCGAGGTCGTCGTGCTCAGCGGCGCCGGATTGTCGACCGAGTCGGGCATCCCGGATTACCGCGGGCCGAGCGGGGCAGCGCGCCGGTTCACGCCCATGACCTACCAGACCTTCATGGGCTCGGTCGAAGCGAGGCGGCGCTACTGGGCGCGCAGCCATGTGGGATGGCGATCCTTCGCCCGGGCGGAGCCCAACGCGGGCCACCGGGCGGTGGGCAGGTTGCAGCGCGACGGACTGGTGACCGGGATCATCACGCAAAACGTGGACGGCCTGCATCAGGCCGGCGGGGCGTCGGAGGTCGTTGAGCTGCACGGCAACCTGGCCCGGGTGGTGTGCGTCGACTGCGGCGACCGCAGCTCGCGCATCGAGCTGGACCGGCGGCTGGCGGAGGTGAATCCGGCGTTCGAGGCATCGTCGGTGACGGTGAACCCGGACGGGGACGCGGCGGTCGATGGTGCGGCGGTCGAGGCGTTCCACTTGGTGCCGTGCGTGGTGTGCCAGGGTGTGCTCAAGCCCGATGTGGTGTTCTTCGGCGAATCCGTTCCGCCGCAACGGGTACAAGACAGTTTTGGAAAGGTCGAGCAGGCTGGCCTGCTGCTCGTGCTGGGATCCTCGCTAGCCGTCATGTCCGGGCGGCGGTTCGTGCTGCGGGCGGCGAAGCTGGGAATCCCGGTGGCGATCGTCAACCAGGGCGCGACGCGCGGCGACCATTGCGCGGACGTGATTGTCGACGCTCCACTTGGGACGATCCTCCCCGAGCTGTGCACCCTCATAGGATCGGCTTCATGAGTCTGAGTTTCCGCCCCGCCGAGGTGGGGGACGTGGCGGCCATCGTTGCCCTGGTCGAATCGGCCTACCGTGGGGAGAGCAGCCGCGCCGGGTGGACGACCGAGGCCGACATCCTGGACGGCCAACGGACCGATCCGCAAGGGGTGCTGGAGGTTGTCCAGGACCGGCAAAGTGTTCTGCTGCTTGCTTTTTCATTTGGGGGTACCCTCACCGCCTGCTGCCATCTCGAACGGCACGATGATTACGCGTATTTCGGGATGTTCGCGGTGCAGCCCACGCTCCAGGGCGGGGGCGTGGGGAAGGCGGTGCTCGCGGAGGCCGAACGGCTGGCTGTCAAGCGGTGGGGGATCAGCGAGATGCACATGACGGTCATCTCCGTGCGGGAGGAGCTCATCGCCTGGTACGAACGGCGCGGATACCGCCGGACGGGCAGGATGAGCCCCTTCCCCTACGGCGACGAGCGGTTCGGGCTGCCCAAGCGGGACGACCTGGAGTTCGAACTGCTCGTCAAGGCGCTAACCTAATCCCAGCTCATGTTGATCTGGCCGCCTTCTGTCCGATAACCGTTGCGCGCGAACGCCTCCGCCATCGGCCGGTTGCCCACGTCGGTGGCGGCGCGGATACGCTTCACGTCGTGCGCGGCAATGATCCGCGTCCCCTTGGCCAGAATATCGTCGATGTAACCTCGGCCGCGGTGCTCGGGGACCACCCCGACGTAGGCGATAATCGCGTTGTAGGCGTTGCGGGCCGGGATGACGAACCCGACTTCCTCTCCGGTGGGCAGTGTGGCGATCCGCCACCAGTCGCGCGGCTTGGGATCGCCCAGGAAGTCACCGTGGTATTGGTCGCGGGCCACCTCGGCGGCGGAACCATTCTCAAGGTCCCGACGGCTGTGCGCGTCGAGGGTACCCTCTAAAACCCTGGCCATAAGGCTGATCAGCTCTTGGTCGTCGTTGACCGGCCGGAAGAGCAGCCTTTCGCTGGGCGGGGCGATCACGGTGCCCGCGATCCACTCCAGCCGCAGCCGTTCGACGAAAACCCGGGCCCCGGCCTGCTCGAGTGCACTGATACGGGTCTGGATCGTCCTCCTGGCGTCCGGGTCGTCGCGCCAGTTCGGCGGGACGAAGGTCAGGAAGTCCAGGGGTCGTATCCGGCTGGGCAGGACCTGCTTCGATGCGGTGCGAAACAGCTCCACACCGGTCTCGAGCGGCTCATCCGCGGCGAGATCGAAGACGTCCATCACCATCGGTTCGGTAGCTTTGTTGTCGCGCGCCCACCAGGCCACCCGGCCCACCAGCCGGTCACTACGCAGCGCCATCCACATCCACCCCGGCCGCCGCCGGCCCTCGTCGACGTCCCGCCCGAACTCCTCGTTCAGGACATAGGGCAGCTCGTTGAAGCGTGCGATCTCCTCGCGCCCGGTGGCCGGGCGCACAATCAATTTGCTCAAGGCACTACCTTCTCTGGGTTAAGGTCGTGCCCGCCCCTCGTCGGTAGGAGGCGGCGGCACGACGGGCATGGCAAACATCGGCTTCGTCCCTCCTTCCTGGGTCGTAGGTGGCCACCATGATATCCGGTGGTCTTGGGCGGGGGTCGATCCGGTACCCTTGCATTGATGCGCTCGTAGCTCAGTTGGATAGAGCAGCGGACTTCTAATCCTCAGGTCGCAGGTTCGAGTCCTGCCGGGCGCGCTTGCCTGACCTGGGTTCACGTAGATTAAGCAGCCAAGATAGTTGTTCACGGATGTCTGGACGGTGCAGCGGGATGCCGCCGGAAGCGGCTGATTGTCACCGGTCACGGACTATTCACGGATTAGATCTTGGACTGTTTTGCCAGGCCAGAATAGGCCGGAGCCGGTCCCCACGAATTGGAGAACCGGCTCCACGATATCGGCATTGCGAGATCTTCTATTCGAGGGCGGCATCGATCCGGCCGTTCATGATCCCGTCGTCGCCGTCCAGACACTTGGCGTAGATCTTGAGAAGAACCTCGACTGATTGCCCGGCGCGCTGTGCGACGTAGGTAGCCGGGACGCCGGCATTAAGCCAGAGCGAGAGCGCCGCATGCCGTAGGTCGTACGGCCGTCGAGCTAGGACAGACAGGCACTGGGCGGGGGAGAGCGCCAGCTGGCGCGCCTTGGCCCAAACCCGTGTAGTCGTAGTCGACCCGATGACGCCTCCTGTTTGGCTGCAGAACAGCCGGCCGTCTGGGGCGACGCCGAAGGTGGCGATGTGCCAGCGCAGGAGTTGGATTAGTTCGGGCGGGATCGGGACGACGCGGGTTTCCTTGTCGGCCCGATGCTTTAGCCCTCGTGTCTCGTGCCTCTGTCCTGTATCAGTCCACTTCTTGCCAACCTCCGTCCGGTTGACTTCCAGGGTCAGCAGACCCCAGCCGGTTTGAGGAAACTGGCAGTCTTGCTCGCGAAGGCCTGCGACTTCGCCCGGCCGCATGCCGGCGAAGTACATGCAGCCGAAGAAGGCCACCAGGCGCAGGCCGCGATCCTTGATTCGGTCGCCGACGTGCGCGACGGCGATCAGCAAGGCGCGGACTTGGTGCGGGTTGGCGACGACGCGGCGGTCGATCGCTTCGACGACGCGCTTGCGCTTGGACTTGACCCGTAGTCGGTCGATGGGGTTGCTGTCGAGGTGGCCTAGCTCGATGGCGTACTCAAGGGCATTGTAGAAGATTGCGCGCTTCCTCCTGCGTGTCGCGGGCGCCGCAGGTGTTCCGTCGAGTTTCAGGCCGATTGCCGTCAGGGCGACCCTGACGTTTTCCGCATCCGCCAGTGCCTTCACTGGCAGGGAGGCATCCTTGACCCAGCGCAACGCATCGCCCGCCTCTGGAGTCTTGCTGTCCTGCACCGTCGGCGTGAGGAATGCGTACAGCGCCGGCCGCAGGGTTGCCTCGTCGGGACGGCCGACGTCGTGCTTCACCAGCGCGATGGTCACCGTGACCAGCGACTCGAGCATGCCCGAGCGGGAGTTGCCGGCTGCATCCGGCCACTTCATCGCGATGTAGCGTTGTACGAATTCGAACCAGGTCTCACCGGAAGCCTTGGGCTGCAAAGATTCCGGTAGCCCTGTCGTGATGTCGAACGCTTCGCCCGCCGCGACGGCTTTCTTGAGATTTGTGCGGAAGTTGTCGGCCAGTGCCGAACCGGCGAAGTTGCGTGACTGCTCGTTGCCGTCGACGATCCAGCGGACGGTGTAGGACTTCTTCTTTGTCTTGGCGCTGATGTTGGTTCTGGTGGCCCAGATCCGGACCCGATGGCTTGTGCTCATGCTGCCGCCGCCTCTCGATGCCGTTCAAGCCACCGCTTGAGGTCGCGGCGATACACCCGAAGTTCGTTGTTGGGCAGGCGAATACAGGCTGGTGCCTTGCCCAGTTCGCGCCACCGGTAGAACGTGCGCTTGGATAGTGGCTTGAGTAAGGCGCACACCTCCGGAATGGTCAGCAGGTCGTCGTCGGTCATGATCCTTCCTCCCCGTGGTGGATCTGGTTTGCCGAAACACGTTGTGCTCGCCATCGCTGGCGTTCGGCGATGGAGCGCAGGATGCGTACCCGGATCGTGGGTACGTCCGGGTCGTCGGGTCGTACGCGTTCGAAGGTGTATCGCGAGACGTTGCCCCCGTTGGCATCCAGCGTCTCGTCCTCGGCGAGTGCTCCAGATAGGACAGTGCGGATCCAGTCGCGGTTGTCGGCCCGGTGATCGGCCAGGGTCTTACCCGACCATTGGCGGGAGATGAGGATGCGGCGGCCGGTGAACCCGAGGCTTTGGCGTTGGTGGACCTTGCCCTTGCAGCAGCCGGGAACGATGCCGGCCCATGCATCCTTGGGCTGGACGCCGTAGAGCGGCCAGTTGGCGCAGGTGGGCGAGCAGGGCAGCAGCGATAGTTCGGCGTGGAGCCGGTCGAAGTGCGCTCGCTGTTCCTCTGAGCTGGGTGCGGCTTGCTCCGCGAGGTCCTTGGTCAGGTATTTGGTGACGTAGCGGATGGATCGCTCGGCATCCCTGGTGCCGCCCGTGATGCCGCGTGGGTCGACCTTGCCCAGCCGGATGACGCAGGCCGGTTCCGAGTCCATGCCAGTTGTGGCAAGGATGGCGTCATCCCACGTGGGCAACGGCTGCTTCGTTTGAGGGTCCACATAGGACGCTGTCTCGACGTCCCACACGGGTGGCCGGTCGAGGCTGTAGACCATCCGGTCAAACGGTGGCCACCACACTTGGTGGTAGGTGGCCACCGCGACCTGGCGCATGAGCTTGCGTGCCATGGTGCCGCGTACGGCGAAGTGCGCGTGTGGCGCGAGGCGCCGTTGCAACTCGACCGCTCCGGCGTACTGGACCTTCCAGCCAGCCGCGCGGCGAAGGTTCTGCCAGAACCGATCCAGTACAGCCGCGAAGTGGATGGCATCCACCGCGGCTTGCCGATAGTCGTAGCTGTCCGGGTCGATCGGCGTGCCCAGCAGCGGATCGCGTTGCCCGTGCAGGGTGCCGCACTCGCACGCGATGAGCCGGCCGCGTCGAGTGCGTGCCCCGGTGTGCACCCGGCCGTACGAGCCCAACGTGATGGTGAGCAGGGTCGAAGGCCGAAACGTCTTGCCGTCCTTGGCCTTGTAGACGCGTCCGATGGTGCGCTCCGCCACCGGCAGCCGGGGCAGCTCGTCGACGTCGTCGCGGCGCCTGGTCGACCGGGAGATTACCTTCTTGCCGTCGCGGCATGTCACCACCCGCCCTCGGACTCGACGGGTGGCCAGCTGCTCGTCTATCTCGGCTATCGCTTCGTCGACGTCGGCCAGTTCGGCTTGCCGTTTCTGCGGTGTCATGCGTTCGGTCATGAGCTGTGCCCGGTCGAACTCCAGGTGCGCCCGGGTTTTGACCAGTCCGATCACGTCGTCGGCAGGGTGTTCTGGTGCGACGGTGGGTTCCTCGGCCAGGTGCCAGCCCTCGCGGATCTGCTGAATCCGTAGGCGCCGGTTGCGTTCCGCGCAGGGCTTGCACTTGGACGCCAGCCGGGCGCCGCACGGAATGTCGATGAAATCGGTGCGGCCGGTTTCGGTGTCGGTACGCCGGATGGCCAAGGGCCGGACGCATACCCCGGTGTCTTCGGCGACCTTGCGTAGGACGTCTTTGGCCACTGGCATGGACATCCGGTCGGCTCTGGACCCCTGCCGCGGAGCGCCTGAGGTTGGCTGGCTCATCGGGTCACCGTCCCGATGAGTGTGCCGACGTTTCGTCGCCCGTTGGTTGCCGGATTCGGTTGAGCTACAACCAGATCCGATCCAGGCGCCGCAGGCGGGCCGGTCTCGTCAGTGTGGGCACGAAGGCGTGCGTTGAGTTCGACCAGGCTGATCGAGGCGACCACGACCAGCCCGTCGACGGTGAACGGCAGCAGGTAGGCCGATGAGCCGGTCTCGCCGTAGGTGGCCGCGACCGCCGCCATGTGCCAGTAGGAGACCCAGGCGGCGATGCCGGCGAGGATGAACGCGGCGGTCAACCGGATGGCTGCCATCCACGGGCGATGGACTGGTACCCGGGAGATCAGCTCGACGGCGAACAGTAGCGCCACCGGTGGCCAGGTCGAGATGGCACGGGAGATGGGATCGGGTTGGGCGTGCAGGACATTGGCCGCTCCGGAGGCGACCACGCCAAGTGCGAGTGTTGCTCGTGCGCCCCACCGGACCCGGTGCAGCCCGTTCAACGTCGCGGCGTTCATCGGTTCACCTCGAATCGGCCCGCGAAATCTGTTGGGGTGTAGGCGGATGCCAGGTCGGTGATGTCGGTGTCAGTGTGGTACGGGAAGCGGACCTCGACGGGCGACGGATCCTCCTCAACAACCATGTATCCCTTTCCGGGCAGCGACTTCGGGATCAGGTGGCAGGCAGCGCCGCGATCCAAAGCGTCGTCGTCCAGGATGAGGGCGATCTCGGTCTTTTCTGTGAGCCGCAACGCGATCCGGGTACTGAACAGATTTCTGAAGGGCAGGATCTCCTTACGCGGGTCCTGAAGCGCCGCCACGACGTGCACACCGACAGCTCGGCCTTGCGACAGGATCAGCGACATCGTCGAGTTGATCCGCTCCTTGAGCCGCTTGTCGGTGAGATATGACGTGAGCGCTCCGAACTCGTCGATCAGGATTACGATCGTCGGGTCGTTGACCGTCGCCATGTGGGTGCGGCCGTGCCCTCGTAGGGTGGCCTGGCGCTGCTTCATCACCTTGACCAGTTCCTCCAGGGCGCCGGCCATCTCCTCCGGCTCGCCGAAGTAGAACCGGTGAAATAGCGGCCGGCCCGGGTCCAGCTCGACCCCGCCCTTGGGGTCGAAGGCGTAGATCCTGACCATGCCGTCGCGGATGCCCGCCGCCAGCGCGGACACGATGGCCCACAGCACAGCGCCTTTACCTGCCCCGGACGCGCCGGCGATCAGGACATGAGTGGTCAGCGAGATGGTCACCTTGCGGCCGCCGCCTCGGACCGCCACCGGCAGCTCCGTCACGGCTGGCGCCGCCGGAACGGCAAACGGGGCAACGGTTTCGGCCAGGCTGTCGAAGATACGGAAGTGCAGCACGATCCGGTTGCGTCGCCGCCGGCTACGCGACGGGTACACCAGGCACGTAGCAGCGTTGAACGTGTGCGCCAGGTTGGCAGCCTTGCGCGACCAGTCCTCCGGCAGCTGGCCATTGACCATGCGTACCGTGACCCTGTCGCCTTCGCTGTCGCGGCGTACCTTGCAAATGGTCGGGAAGTACTTCTCGCCGTCGAAGCTGAGCGCCAGGCTGAGACCGGCGCAGGTGGCGTACCAGTTGCGGTAGTACACCCACCATCGGCGCCACTGGGCCAGGTAGAACCAGCCGAGCAGCCGCCAGAACGACTCCGACGCTCGCCACCACCACGCCAGCAGCCCGGCCGCCGCCAGTGCGACCACGGCGACGCCCCACCGCCAGCCGTAGACGGCGAACGGCAGTGCCGCGAGGCCGGCTGGGATGCTCAGGTAGCCGAAGCGGTACAGGCCAAAGAGGACGATCCACCACGCGGCCTTGAGAAATCCTTTGATGGCCAGATACGGGTAGTACAGCCAGCCGGGCAGCCGCAGCTTGGGCCGCAGCACCAAATGCCCGGTGTACAGCTCCGGGTCGGGATACTTGTCGCCCTGGACTTGGTGCAGCATCACAGCTCACCGCCTGCCGGCTCGGCCACGAGCGAGAGCTGAACCGTGCACACCACATGCGAGGCATTGACCTCTGCCTCGCTCGCAGTGGTGCGCTTGGCCGCCCACCGTTCATAGGCCGTCTGCTTCTTCGTCCCGGCCCGCTTGGCGATCTCCGACCATGAGTAGCCGTACTCGCGCAGCCCGGTCACGGCGTCTTGCAGGGCGTCGTCGATGTCGGCCGCGAACGCCAGCAGATCAGTCAGCGCCTCGATGTCGCCTTGCGCCACCCGGCGCGCGAAGGCCCGCACGATCCGGCGAGCGAACGCCGCGAACTCCTTGTTTTCCACCGTCGCGCGTTCGCGACCGGTCGTCAGGTTCGCCCTGACGCTGTTGTTCGCGTTCATCGGTCCTCGCTCTCCGCCTCGGCCATCAGGTAGGCCGACAGCCGGACCTCGCAGCCTCGGATCTGCTGGAGCCGGCAGCGCAGGATGACACCGCCGGAGACGCTGCGATCGTCGGGAAGTCGTTGCCTGCCAAGAAGTTGCCTCCAGGCCTCAAACGCGGCCCGCAGGTCGTCGTCGGTGACGCCGAGGCAATGGCCGTGGATACCGCCGCGGGCGTCGATCGACCAGATGACGGTGGGCAAGGCAGCGTCGCCCGCCGTCGCCAGCAGGTCCGAGAGCACACCGGCCGCGTGGATCTGTGCGGCATACCTCAAATCCAGGTCAGATACAGCCGAGGCGTGTCTCATTTGGACCCTCCCCGGCCGCTTCGCGCGGCGGCCCGGCGACGGGCACGCCGTTCGACGGCCGACAGCTGCGTGCGGGCCTCACGGATGGCCTGTTGCATCTCGTCAAGCGCGTCGTGCAGACGGGCCAGCTCATCGGGTGGGCTGCCGTAGCAGTCCCAGTAGCCCGGCTCGCTGATTTGGTGGTGGGCGACGTCGGCGATCGCGGCCGCGAACACACCGCCGGCCGTGGCGATGTCGAGGACGTCGACTGGGCTGAAGTGGTCGGCGCGAAGGCGTATCGCGGTCTTGGGCTGGGTGGAGTCATGTAGCGTAGGCACAACGGCCCCTTTCGTGGACTGCGGATGGGGTTGGAGCCGTTGGGGCGGGCGGTGTCTTGGCGGATGACGCCCGCCCCAACGGGTGACGCTGAGATGCTCAGGCCATGCTTAGGCCGCTGTGGCAGCGGCGAAGCGGTCAGGTGCGACCATCGCGCCGGCGCGAAGCGACCATGCCAGCCTGGCCTTGCACTTGTGGGGTTGCTTGTCGCCCTTGCACGGGTTGATGTCGGTGTACGGGGTGACGGTCAGGTCCGTGAAGGCCACCATGGGCGGGTATCCCGGCACTACCGTCTCGGGTGGTTGCGGTGCGTCGTTCGCGGCGATCTTCACTTTCAGTTCTGTTGACCGGCCGAACTTTCCAGCCTCGGGGTCGAGGTCCATCACCTTGACCACCCAGATCCGGGTGCCGTTGTCGTCGCGGGCCTGGTTGTCGTCCTCGCGGATCTTGGCGAAGTCGACCACCTTGTCCACGCTGAGCAGTAGTGCCCCGTGCGGGAAGACGTACCCGAATGCCACCGGGATCCTGATCGAGTTGGGTACCAAGAGGTTTCTCCTTCTGCTCGCGGCGCTTAAGCCGCCGGACGTTCCTATGGTCATCTCATGTGAACATGTTTAGCATGTTCACGTTTAGCATCGACGACGATGGCGATGCCGTCAAGGTGTCGTATTTAGATCCGTGCTACTTCTCGCCGATGTGATGCTGGTGTGTTTCGATGCTTCGAGGATGCATCGGCAGGTCGGGACGGGGTCAGGTCATGGCTGGACCTCTCCAAGATGTCTCGCCTATTGTGGGGACCTGTCGGGACGTCCTGATGTTGTGGGGGGCAGATGCGGAACGAACGCTTGCGCTCCGCGTTGCTCCAGCGTGGCATTTCGCCTGCGCAGCTCGCGGAAGCCATTGGTGTGGACCCGAAAAGCGTCGAGCGGTGGATCGCCGGACGCCAGCCCTATCGTCGGCACCGATACGAAGTAGCGACATACCTCAATGTCGATGAGATCTTCCTGTGGCCGGATGCGTTGAACCAGAACCAAATCGCCAACGCTTCCGAAAGCGAGATCATCGGCGTGTACCCGCACAGGTGGACCGTGCCCGCCGATCTGTGGCGGACCTTCTTCACAGCCGCAGAGCAGGAAATCGGCATCCTCGTCTACAGTGGACTGTTCATTCCCGAGGATGCCGGCATGCTTCGCAGCCTTCGCCAGAAGGCGGAAGCCGGGGTCCGGGTGCGGATCTTGCTTGGCGACCCGAACAGTGAGGAAGTCGCCCAACGCGGCGCCGACGAAGGCATTGGCGAGACGATGGCCGCGCGCATCCGAAACGCCATCGTGCTTTACCGGCCTTTGCGCAATGTGGATGGCATCGAGTTCCGTACCCACCGCACCATCTTGTACAACTCGATCTACCGCGCCGATGATCAGCTGATGGTCAACACCCACATCTTCAGCTTCCCCGCCTCCCAGGCGCCGGTATTGCATCTTCGCCGCGTCGCCGGTGGCGATATGGTCACCACGTTTCTGGAAAGCTTTGACACCGTGTGGGACAACGCGAGCCCACTGGAATGAGGGAACACATGCCAGGCCGCATCGACTTCTTCGACGATCCCGCCGCGCCCGCCGCCAACAGCGTGGTCCCCTCCGCCAATGTGGTCGTGGTCAACGACTCCGTCGAGATTCTGATGATCCGCCGCTCGGACAACGACAACTGGGCTTTGCCCGGCGGGGCAATGGACCTGGGCGAGTCATTGCCGGCCGCCGCCGTCCGCGAGACCGTCGAGGAAACCGGCGTCCAGATCGAGATCACGGGCCTGGTCGGGATTTACACCGACCCCCGCCACGTCATCCTGTACACCAGCAACAACGAAGTGCGCCAAGAGTTTTCGGTCGTGTTCATCGCCCGCCCGCTGTCCGGCACGCCAACGCCCAGCGATGAGTCTCGCGAGGTCCGCTGGATCGCCCCCGACGAGCTTGCCACCCTCACCATGGACCGGTCGATGCGCATGCGGATTGACCACTATCTAGCCGCCGGCAGCCCACACCTTGGGTAGCGACTGGATCGTCACCGCCGCCGAGGTCTTCTCCGCAGTCGGCACCGTCGGCGCCTTCATCGTCGGCTTCATCCTTCTCCGCGCCGAGCATCGCCGCGAAGCCGAACGGTCCGAGGACGAACGGCGCAGCCAGGCCGCCCGCATCAGCGCATGGGTCGAGGTCCACCGCAAGCCGGACGGCAACCGCGAGATGGCTTTTCACATCCACAACGCCAGCGACATGCCGATCTACGAAGTCGAAATCCCGCTACACACCACAGCCCACGAGGAACAGACCGAGTTCGTGGGACTGGTACCACCCGGCCAAACCGTCCGCCGCCCCGCACCACCACAATGGCTGCGCTCCTACGTCGACCCCGAACCCGTGCAGATCGAGTTCCTCGACAGCTCCGGCCGCCGCTGGACCCGCGACGAGCAAGGCAAGCTCACCCGCACCGAGGCCGACGACTAACCCCGCCGCTGCGCCACCGCGGCCTCGACCGCTCGCGCCGACCGCTCTATCTCAGGACGAGCCCGTTCGATCGACTCGGCGACGATGGACCCCTTGCCGTACCGCCCCAGAATCTCGGAAAGCCGGCCGTCTATGTCGACCGGCTCCCCTTGCGGGCTCGTGGTCATGTCACAGTAGGTCAACGCATCGGCAATCAGCCCGTTTACGGGCGGGAACTCGGCCAGAAGCTCCTTGGCTAAACCCCGGTTCTCGGCCTCGATCACCGCGCACGAATGGTGCGCCACTAGCCTGCACAGCCGATCGTTGGCACCGTGCAAGTTGCGCAGGTAACGCGCGCCGTCCAAAGGATGGAAGCCCACACGATCAACCTCGAGGCAATATCCGATGTCGTGCAGCCACGCCGCGCAGATCAGCGTCTTGGCATCGCCGTCGACGATGTCCGCGATGGACTCCGCCGCACGGGCCACACCCTGCGTGTGCGCCCAACGGATGGGCAACTCCACCTCAAGCAACCCCCGCGCGAGGTTACGCGCCCACTGAACATGTTCCACACGTCCGAGACTATCGAAGCCAGAGGATCATCTACCTCGCACGTAGCGGCCTTTACCGTGGACCGCCTCGACCAGGCCGGCGCCCTCCAACTCCGCCAAGGCCTGCCTGGCCGTTCCCCGCGACACCCCGTACTTCTCCGACAGCGCGGCCTCGCTCGGCAGCACATCACCAGGCCGCAGCTCGCCGGACTCCACCAACAGCCGAAAATCCGCCGCGATCTTCTTGTACCGAGGCACCGTCTCGGCTTGCTTCCCGGCGCTTACCACCACCCGCCCCCGACCAGGAAGCGCCTCAATCAATCCGTCCGCGGCCAGCTGCTCCAGCGCCCGGCGTACCGTGTTGCGCGCCACGCGATACTCCGTACACAGCGCCGACTCAGACGGCAGCAACGAGCCCGGCTCGAACTCGCCGTTGGCAATCCTGGCGCGCAGGCCGTCCGCAATCGCCGCATACGCGCCCCACGCGGTCGCCCTCGGACTCACCGCCACCTCACCGTTCGCCGAAACCTCGCCTGAGCGTAGTTTCCGCCCGGGATCACGCATAGCACCCCGGCGACCCAGCTGCCGACCGACCCTGAGGGTTTACAGCGATACCCCGCGCCCGGCCGCCTCCGACAGCACCCACGCCAACCCCGATGCGACCCCGCTCGTCACCCGCCCCAGCTCCACGAAACCCACGCCGGCCGACCCGGTTCCGCTGGTCAACATCGGAAACGCCCTACCCACATCAAACCCGACATCCTCCAACGCCACCGCCAGCAGATCCGCCGCCTGTTGCACATCCGGCTGATTCTCGGCGCCCACCCGCGACTCTTGCCCAGACATCTGATCTCCGCTTCGTTTTCACACCTTCTTCTTGGACAGTCTCTGACCAGGGGCATGATGCGGGTACCACGTCTCAGGGACGTCTTGGTACGTCTTGGCCTACACTCGACATAGTCGCTGCCGTTGCTCGGAAGGCTTCCGGTGAGACACCCACTCGCCCGCGCGCTTGCCACCGCCGGCCTTAACGCCGTCGACGTAGCCGCACGCCTCGGTGTCGACCCCAAGACCGTTCAGCGCTGGCTAACCGGCCGCGTGCCCTACCCCCGCCACCGCACCGCCCTGGCCGACCTCACCGGCTGGACCATCCGCGACCTGTGGCCAAGCACCATCCCCACACCCCACCCCGAAACCGAGCCCGACGAGCTACGCCTGACCTACCCACACCGCTCCACCGTGCCCACCGATGTCTGGCATCGCCTGTTCGCCAACGCCCAACACGACATCGGCATCCTCGCCTTCAGCGCCCTGTTCCTCGCCGAGGACTCCACCATCCTGCGCACGCTGCAAGTAAAGGCCAACAACGGAATCCGCGTCCGCATCGCCCTCGGCGACTACGACGGCCCACAAGTGTCACGACGCGGAACCGACGAAGGCATCGACGACATCATGGCCGCCAAAATCCGCAACGCCCTCGTGCTCTTTCGCTTCCTCACCCACGAGCCCGGCGTCGAGCTACGCCTACACGACACGGTCCTGTACAACTCCATCTACCGCGCCGACAACGACCTGCTCGTCAACACCCACATCCACCGCTGCCCCGCCAGCCACGCCCCCGTGCTACACCTGCACCACACCCACCCCGACGGCATGGCAGCCACCTACCTGGAATCCTTCGAACATGTCTGGGCACGGGCCCGACCCCTCACTTGACCGCCGCCAGCCGCCGCCGGCGACCCGCCACGATCCTGCGAAGCTCATCCCGCAACTCACCGGCCGCCGCCGCGAACTGCTCGGCGAACGCGACGTCCCGCTCATCCACCTCACGCACGTCGCCCACATCCACACTGATGGTCAACCGCGCCCGCCCCGTGATCACCTCCAGCACCGGCACGTCACCTACGCACCGGTCCATCTGGACAGTCATGCCCGCCGCCAAATCCACCGACACCTCGATAAGCGGCACCCGCTGCTCGCCCGCGGACCTCTCCGCCGGTGCAGATGACACTTGCTGGGCGCCAACCCGCGCAACGTTGTTTGAACCCATGCTGATCTCCATGACTTTGTTCACTGCGGTGATCTCGGCGACCACCCGATGCAGTTGGTCCGTTGACGCCCCGACCCCACGGATCTCGACAACCCTGGCTAGTAGAGGTGCAGTCTCGCCGAGATCATGTGGTTGGCGGGTGAGAGCAACCCCCGCGCCGCCGAAGGTCCCCATCGAGCGACGGGGGGTTGCTCGTCTCCTGTGTGCTCGCCCGGGAAAATGACCGAACAGCAGGAGGGTCTTGGCCCGGTACCGGTCCACTTGCTGAGGGTGGGGGCCGGGAAAGGTGTTGGCCACTTACCGGCACCGGGAGTCTTTTGGCGGCACCCGGAGGGATGCGGGCTCCGGGCACCGCTGCCTCGCCGCGTTGGCAATGCCGCCCAATGTTGGGGTTGCTACCGCACATGCCCTGGGCGAGGCTCCCAGCCAACTGGTAACGCTGGTGAGCCAGGTTGGCAGGGAGATCGTGGGCTAGATCGGCGTGGCGGTGTGGTCGTAATCGCGCACGAGCGGGTCTCCTCCTGTGGGATCGACGTGTACTTTTTGGTCCATTAGCCTGACGCGAGGGTGACGGACCGAACTTGGCGGGGAAAGGCACTACAGGGCTGTTGGATGCAGTCGCGCCGAGACCCTGTAGAGCCGGGGCCTTGCTCACTCCTCCTCAACGGCTGCATCAAAGTCTTCACCGTCGTCAAGCCTCGCTGTACCACATCCGTCAGGACGTCCCGGAACTTCATCGCCGTCCCAGCGACGTGGCTCCCCTCCGGCACCTGGCTGCCCTTGCCCTTGGTCGATTGCCGAATACGTCTCTTCTTGTCCATCAAGGCGGCCCGCCAGCGGGCCGCACACGGCCGGGCCAGCGTGCGGAACGGCCTATACCTCCGGCCCGGCCGCCCCACGCGCCCGGCCGACACACCCGCATTTGACCGTTTCGTCGATGGGACTCGCGCAGCGATACCTCTGCGGCTCATGCAGTCCGCCCGGGTCTATGACGATGTTGTCCGGTCAGCTCGGTCTGGCTAGCCCTGACACCGGATGCGCGACGCTTCCTGGCCGGGTTCAGAGGACTAGGCATCCAGAACTTGAGGCGGTAGAAGGATTTTGAGTGAGTTGATGTGGGAGAGAGATTTTGAGAAACCTTCTATTTTCGTGCGCCCGTTGTGGTCCTTGTTCGCAGCTCCCGCCGCACCGCTCGGGCCTGGCGGCCCTCCCTTCCACCTTCGTGCGCCTCGGTCTCAAACCCCAAGGGCCAAAACCTTTCAATGCCTCCGGCGGGGGCACTCCGGGCTCTGGGATGTCGCCCACCGTCATCGACCCGGGACGAGCCCAGCCGGAACCTGGGCCGAGCGCAAGGTCGTTCAGCGCATGCGGTGCTCCACCTTGCGCTCGGCCCAGAACCCGGCTCCCAGGTGGGCGGGTCGACGGCCGACGGGATGAGCGAGCGGCAACACGATGGGCGATCACTACCAGGTGACACATCGACACAGTTGCCTGCACACGCCATGATGCTCGGGTGAGCAGGACGCAACGCTTCGTGGTGATCGGTATCGGGGCGGCCATAGCGGTCGGGTCAGCGATGGTCGCGGTGATCTACGGCAGCCGCGGTGTGGATGTCGCCAGCTATGTGGCGGGCACTGGAAGCTTTCTGATTGCGGTGGTAACACTCGTGCTGGCCACGAGTCCCGGACGGGACGGCTCTGCTGCCGCTGTCGGTGGCGACGTCACTACCGTACAGGCTGGCAGGCGTGCGCGTTTGGCGCAGGTGCCAGTGCCGTCGCCGCCCGCTGGTGTGGCGGTCACCAGCAACCTGCCCCAACGCGCTCTCGTCTTCACCGGCCGCACCCAGGAGTTGGCCCAACTGCGCCAGGAGCTGACCCACGGGCGGGTGGCCGTAGTGGCGGTGCGGGGTATGGGCGGCATCGGCAAGACCCAGCTGGCGTTGGAGTACGCCCACCAGCAACGCAAGGCAGGCCGCTACGACTTGACCTGGTGGATTCACGCCGAGACACCGTTGACGCTGACCACAGATCTGGCCGCGTTGGCCCCCACGCTGCATGTGCAGGCAGACGCCGACCAGGAACGCACCATCACCGCCGTGATGGCAGCGTTGCAGCAACGCGACAACTGGCTGTTGGTGTTCGACAACGCCCCAAACGCGGCGGCGATACGCCACCGGTTGCCGCCCGGCAACGGCCACACGGTGATTACCAGCCGCGACCCGGCCTGGGGCAGTCTGGCCTACCCCCTGGATCTGGGCACCTTCACCCGCGCCGAGGCCGTGACCTACCTACAGCAACGCACCCGCACAAACGAGCCACAAGCCGCCAAAGAACTCGCTGAAGCTCTCGGTGATCTGCCGCTGGCGCTGGCCCAAGCCGCCGCCACCCTGGAAGAGCAGGGTGGACTATCACTTCAGGCATACCTGACGCGCTACCGCCGGCACCAGGACGCCGCACAGAAGATTGTGGCCAACCTGCCCGACTATCCCGACAGTGTGGCCACGACCTGGAAGATACACTTCGATGACCTCCAGGCACACCATCCTGCGGCGTTGCAACTGCTGCGGCTATGCGCATTCCTCGACCCTGACGATATTGACCTCAGTCTGCTACTGTCTGATCGCGATATTCTGGCCGGTCCGCTCACCGACCTGCTCGCCCAGAAGGTAGCCGACGGCCAGTGGGAGGCGGTCATCGGCACGCTGGCCCGTACCGCCCTGATCAGCCGGATCGACGGCGCTGACCGGGTTCGCATCCACCGCCTGGTCGCCGAGATCACCCGTGCGCAACTGCCCAAGCGGCAATCCAAGCAACGTTGGCCATGGCAACAGCGCATGCCGGCAGCCGACAGCCCCGCCTGGGCAGATCACATCGTCACCATCATCAACGCCTTCTTTCCTGACGACCCATACGAACCTGCGACCTGGGCGACCTGTGCATCCCTGGCAGCCCACGCCGTTGCCGCCGCTGGCCACGGCACAGCACAACCCACAGCGGGAGCACTCATGCAAAGGCTCGGACAGTATCTGTACATCCGGGCGGAATTGACAGCAGCCGATACCGCCGTGCGTTCTGCCCAGGACATCTACACCCGGGTCTACGGCCCCGAGGACACCAGCGTCGCCTGGGTGTTGACCGATCTCGGCCGGCTGCAACGGCTACGCGACCAGTTCGACGCCGCCCAGACCAGCCTGCAAACCGCCCGGGATATCTTCACCCGGGTCTACGGCCCCGACCACACCAACGTCGCCGACGTGTTGACCGAACTCGGCGCCCTGCAACGGCTACGCGACCAGTTCGACGCCGCCCAGACCAGCCTGCAAACCGCCCGGGACATCTACACCCGGGTCTACGGCCCC